>Ga0099364_10005207_pt1 | contig 19412 bp, 8 predicted proteins | sample TergutTh196P3_FD_73070 | JGI IMG/M metagenome (GOLD analysis project Ga0099364, IMG submission 73070) | Microcerotermes parvus P3 segment gut microbial communities from Pointe-Noire, Republic of the Congo - Th196 P3 | ecosystem: Host-associated > Arthropoda: Insects > Digestive system > Gut ...
ATTTCGTGTTATTCGTGCGGAGATGATTAACAATCGGATATTTACGGAGGATGAGCGTCGTCGGATCGATTTGGAAATCATGCAGCCGATACAGGAGTTAATCAATACGGACTTTCCTGACATTGACGAATTGCTGACTGGATTAAATCTGACGTTGTCGGAACGGGATACGCGAAATCGGCCTTCTGCATTGGAGGAGCGGCGGAAAATTTTAGCGGAGTTTGACGCAACGCTTTTGAAGATGGCGGCGATTCGGGACAAGATGGCTTCGATGGAGAGTTTCAATGAGGCGATAGAATTGTTGCGTTCGATTATTCGTCAGCAGCAGTTACTGCGGAACGAGACGCTTGAGCAGCAAAGACAGCGGCTTCGGGATTTACTGAATTGAGAGCGGAGTAAACAGTGCCCCATGTTCACAGTGCCCCAGCGTTCATAAAACCCAACGTTCATAAAACCCAACGTGCATAGAGCCCGTGGCGTAAGCCAGGGAACAACCGAACGATTCCCTGGCTTACGTCACGGGTTCTGTGAACGCTGGGCTCCGTGAACGTCCCTAACTGACGCCACGGGCTCTGTAGGGAACCTCTAATAATACAAATTTCTTTGCGTCCTTTGCGGTTAAACAAAAAGACTTAACCGCAAAGTACGTAAAGGGTTGCGCACAGAACGCAAAGAGTCGATTCGTAGCGTTTTCGGCACTCGTCAATATAAAAAAATTGATTTTTAGAGGTTCCCTGTAAACAGTTCCCGCCAGCACAGTAACGTGGGCAATTTTACGCGGGCACCCTATTCCTCTGTTGCGCGGGGAGCATGTTTGGTATTGCTTATTTCTCCGACATAAGTTAGAGTCGTTCGTATGACAGCATCACTGCCGACGCTTGTTTTTCTGCCCGGTATCGGGGCGGATCACCGGTTGTTCAAATATCAGACGGCAACGTTCCCAAACAGTTACGCCGCCGATTGGATTGATCCCCTGCCGGGCGAATCGTTGGAACACTATGCCGTGCGGTTTGCCGAATCCATTCGCGTCGAATTGGACAAACGTCCCCCCGCTCCCCTGGTCGTGTGCGGGCTTTCACTCGGCGGAATGGTAGCCCCCTACGTTGCACGAGAACTCGGTGCTTCGGGCTCTATTTTGCTTGCTTCCGTCCGCAAACCGGAGCAATTTCCCCGACGTTATTATGCCGACTGGCTGTTCTTGCGTCTTTGTCCGCCGCTTCGCACCGTCCGGCTGTTCGTTGCCCGGCTCTTTGCGAGGTTGTTTCTCTGTTTTCCCCGGCTGGTTGACTATTTTATCGACAGGGGGATCGTTCGGGCGTTTGTCGAAACCCCTCTCTTTCGTTTTTCGGGACTGGCACGTATGATGTTCGACTGGGCATACCGCCGCCGCTTGCCGAAGGAACGGGAGGCGGTCATTTTCGACAAACCGACGCTGCACATTCATGGAACGAATGATTGGCTGTTGCCGATTCGCCGGACGAATCCTGACATCCGTATCGAGGGTGCCGGACATCTGCCGGTGCTCACACATCCCGAAAGGGTCAATGAAATGATTGCCCATTTTGTTGAGCATTTGTATGGACAATAAAATGGCTGAATGCTGAACATTTTGTTACTGGGATGTTATCCGATTCTCCATTATCTGATTTCGATTCAGAAAAGATAAAAAACAGAGCCCGTGGCGTAAGCCAGGGATTTACCGTAACGTGTCCCTGGCTTACGCCACGGGCTCTGTGAACGTCTTCTCCTAAAACTTCAGCACTGCCGACAAACCGCCGGAAACCTGATAGGTGCTTTCCTTGCCTTTGAACGGCTTGAATGCCTCCCCGCTTCCCTCTACCCAATCGTAGCGGACTTCCGGCTTTATCGTCAACCGCTTGTACGGTGTCCAATTCGCTCCCAAAGAAACACTATACCACTCGGATTTACCGCTAAAACGGCCTGTACCAAATCCATTATCATTAAGCACCCCGAAGCGTGTGCCGAATGCCCATTTGCTGTTGTGTTGGTAGGTGAGTACATTCATGAGTGCGTAAGAATAGAGATTGTGTCCCTCGTTCGTGAAGTTTCGAGGCCCATCGCCCCTTACCTGGATATAAGTCCAATCTAGCACATTTTTCCATTTCTTGTTGATCTGGTAAGTCGTCGTCAAGGAGTGGACGTACGAATCATAATTTCCTGCAAAAATATTACCGCTATATCTATTTTCACCCGTAGCGAAGACATAACGGACATTCAGGTTTTTGCCGGGAGCCCAGATGAATCCGCCGGCAACGAAATTGTTTTTGCTGCTTTCGCCGACTTCCTCCGGCATGATCCATCCGCCGAGCAGCGTTAAACGGTCACTTGCCCTGTAAAAGGCGAGTGCACCGCCGCCCATCGTCGGGGCAATCGATTTAGTGGGAGACCATGAATAGAAAAAGTTATCCGTGGATTTGTAATTGTCGATTCCAAAGGGAGCGTAAAATTTACCGGCCATGATATTCCAGCGGTCATAAGCGACCTCTGCGTATGCCTGAGCGAAGGCAGCGAAGTAATCGCCGCTTCCCCAGCGTCCTTCGGGGCCTTCTGGATTGGGATTACCATGCCCGGCACCGAATTCCATCCCTCGTGCCTGAACGAGGTAGGCATCGCTCCCCCATGTGAAATCGACGGTTCCGCCGAAGTCCAGTCCGCGTCTGCCGTCCACCGATTTGCCCATCGAGATGTAAATCTGGTTGACCGACCCGCCGGTCAGCCGGGTATTCATCAGGAAATCGGTGTTACCGCTTGCATCACACGCTCCGCGTCCGAGTCCTTCGTCTCCGTCGCTGCGATATAAACTTTTCTGTCCATGTCCATTGGCGAAGAGGCCTGCTTCGATGTGTCCGTTGATAAACCATTTGCCCAGTTTGGGCCCACAGTTATTGAGGGCACCGCAGGGATCGAAGACCGCCTGGTCACAGGGGTTGCACGCATTAAAAGAGGATGCGTGCAGGACTGCCGGCGCAGCCAAGGGGAGTAAAAGGCACAGGACAAAGCATACCCATTTGCCGGGGAGTTTTGTGTGATGTGTCATGTTTCCGTGAATGAGGAATGAGTGGTGCGGACGCACCGTCCGCTTGTGAGGGTACTTCACCTTTATCGGCAATTCCGTTCTGCGTTCTGTGGCCAAAGTGAAAAAAAACTGAAAATACAGCCCCGGCAGGAACTGTTCACAGAGTCCAGCGTTCACAGAGCCCGTGGCATCACAGATACGCGTTCACAGAGCCCGTGGCGTAAGCCAGGGAATCGAAGACTCCCGTGGGCAGGGCTGGGGAATCGAATGGCCGCGTCCCTGGCTTACGCCACGGGCTCTGTGAACACTGAGGCTCTGTGAACACTGGGACTCTGTGAACACTGGGGGCTCCGTGAACGCTGGGCTCTGTGAACGCTGGACTCTGTTTTTTTCGTCTAATTTCTCGCACCAAGTCAGTAAGGTTGCAGTTTTTTATGATATAATTTCCTCGTAGGTTACTACGGGTATTCAATGAATCTAAACCGGTTTTCACACATTCGCTGGGGGGAAGCATTGGCGTTTTTGACGATGTTGGTCGTCGGAATCATCATCTTTATCCTCCAACTCTGGACTTGGGCAATTCCACAGTTGATACTCTATCAAGAGTACATCCCCTCACGCGGGATGGTGCTTGACAAACGGATTGCCGAACAAACGTTTGGGACAGAACTCCGATACCGTCCCGAAGTCCTGCTCGAACACTCCGTCGAAGGCAAAACCTACCGCGTCTGGACTTTCGACTACTATACCCTGCAACCGAAATCAGGCTTTACCGAACAACGTGAACTTGCAGAGGCGGCACTCGCCCCCTTTACCGTCGGGCAACGGACAAACTGTTGGTATCGAATCAACTATCCCGAACAGGCAATCGTCATTTGGGAAGGTCGCATTTGGGGCTGGTTTTTGCTTCTGCTCTCCTTTTCACTGATTATCCTCGGCATCATCGGTTTGCCTCAGTCATTTCGCTTGTTGGCCGTCTCTAAAGAGCGTCAAGCCGCTTTGCTGACCTTACCGAAAGACTCCGCACAACGCACTTCGGACTGGTCAACCATTCCTGACATTCGCAGCATCAACGAGAGTCCGGGAACACATCTTGCCTATCGACTGCCGTTGGGGCAGCGCCCGATTTTCCCTCTGGCGGGACAAACGCTCTTTGCCACGGCGTGGACTATCATTGCTCTCGTGATATTGATCCAGTCATTCTTCGATTCTTCGGACAACTGGTTGGATTATTCACTGGGCATTTTCTTCCGTGCTTTGTTTTGTGCAGTCGGCGTTGTTCTGTTTTACGGCGTTGTCCGGCAACTTTGGGTTACATTTCTTGTTGCTCCGACGCTTTTAGAACTGTCGGATCATCCGCTCTATCCCCATCGAAAATACCGTATATTGCTTCATCAGGACGGCATTTTGCAATTTCAGAGTCTGGCTGTGGACTTGGTATGCGAAGAAATTGCCCGATTTCATCAAGGGACGGACACCGTAACGAATCGGCAGGATGTTTTTCGTCAAACGGTCTTTTCCCGTTCCGATTTTCGTACCACACCGGAGTCTCCGTTGCATGAGGAGTTTTTTCTGCAACTCCCTGAGGGAGCGATGCACTCTTTTCGTCAGAAGAACAACGAAGTGGCGTGGAAGTTGGAGTTCGTTGCCCATCTCGTCGGCTGGTCGGAACTTCGTCGTGATTGCCCCCTCGTCGTTCGCCCGAGTCTATACAGCGATGATGCAGCGGATGGTAGCGAAATTGATAAAGAAGGGAGACACTAGAACGGCCAGCCAAGGAAGATTTTTCTACTGAAATCATCGTTTATTTTGGTTATTTTGGTCTATACTGAAAACGGCATGAAATTGGACTTTGCGCCCCTTGCGTATCCTTGGCATCCCTTGCGGTTAAATCCTTTTTTTAACTGCAAAGGACGCAGAAAATTTGATTTTTATTAGAGGTTCACGCGAATTGATTTTCCCCCGCCAAGCATTACAATAAACGTATGCTCCGCTTTGTCCTCCCCCTCGCCGTTTTCTGCTGTTGCCTTGCCGAGTCGGCTTTCGCCACGTTACCGTTCCCCGGTATAAAGTCGGTGAATGTCGGCATCGAAAACTGTTACAAAAACGGACTCTGGACTCCTATTGCCGTCGAATTGCTATTACCCATTTACGACGGTGCAACAGCAAAACTGGCGATCCGGTGCTCCGACTCCGATGGCACGCCGATTACCTATCGGTATGAAATAGACGGCAGACGGCAGACGGCAGACGGCAGCAGAGTAACCGTCCTCGCTAAAATGGGACGCAAGGATGAACCAATACAAGTCTCCGTCAACGGCGGTGAGTATAAATCATTCAACGTCCCGCCGCCGGTCAATGCAGAAAGACCGATTTACCTCATCTTCGGCAACGAAGACATCGGACTTCAAGGTGCCGTCGCAGAACTCATGCTCCGCGAAGACCGACGACCGCTGCTCGTCAAAATCAATTCCTTCGCTGACCTGCCGACCGAGTGGTTCGGATACGAAGCCGTCGAAATGGTCGTACTCACAACGACCGAACCGGAACTCTTTGAAGGCCCTGACAGGCAAGCACTGTCCGTCAACAGTCCGCAGATTCAAGCACTAAACGATTGGCTTAAACTCGGCGGTAAGATGCTGCTCTGTGCCGGCAAAGACTCGGAACTGTTTCTTAATGACGAAGACGGCTTTTTACATTTATTCCTGCCGGGTAAGTACGACGGTATGACGGAACTGCGGATCAGCACTCCTTTGGAGAGGTTCGTGAACAGTCAGCGGCAGATTTTTATGAACGGCACCGAAGAGGCACCCTTCATGCGGATGCCTCGCATTCTCGAACCAAGCGGCATTACTTTGGTGAAAGACGGCGACCTGCCGCTGGTGCTTCGCTGCGCTCACGGATTGGGAACGCTCATCTATTTCGGCGGCGATTTAAGCGGCAGACCGCTGGGCAACTGGCGGGATAGGACGACTCTCGTGCGGAACATCATGCAGTGGAATAAAGCACAAGAGCGGGGGGGGGCACCCCCCCGGTCAGGAGCGATGCTGCAACTCGGTTACAACGACATATCGGGACAGATTCGCAGCGCCCTCGACCAATTTGACGGAGTCCGTATTGTACACTTTTCCGTCATTTTGATTATCCTGACTGCGTATTGGCTCGTGATCGGACTCTTTGATTGGTACATTGTACATAAGGTTTTGAGGAAGCCGATTGTGACGTGGATTACCTTTCCGCTGTGGATCGTGTTGTTCAGTTTGTTGACGTATGTGCTTGCTGCGCCGGGAAGACCGGGTGAAGAAAAACACAATCGGCTTTATCTCGTTGATACCGATTACGAACACGACGTTTTACGCATGAGCATTTGGAACAGTGTGTACAGTTCAACAGACCGACTCATTGATTTAGAACAGTTGTTTTTCGACGATCCGCATCCATTGGTAGTGAGCGAAGCGTTAAAACCTTCTCCTTGCTATAAATCCGGCTCTTTTTCATGGAATGGTCTTCCGGGAAGCGGACTCGGCGGAATGGCACCGAAGACGGTAAGCCCTTCTGTTTGGCAAGTCGGTTCCGAACAGAAGGAATTTTGCAGACTCAACAGTGTTCCCATTCAAGCACGTTCAACCAAAAGTTTTTTCGGTCAGCATCATTTTAATATCCGTGATGGGTATCGAATTCATTCTCAGTTGACCGACGATGAAGGCGTACCCGTCGGCACGATAGAATTTCCCACTAAAGATGATTTTTCCCGGCAAAATTGCGTTCTCATCTATGGCCGCTGGGCATTGGAATTAGGGGACATCGTACCGGGACAAACGATTACGGTAACAAAGACTACCCCGCGTCGGGATCTGCGGAACTTGCTTATTCCGCCGCAAACGCGGGATGATGAAAACCTTCGCGGATGGGCGACGTACAATCCGCAGTCCGCCGATTTGGAGTACATCGTTCGGGTGATGACTCTGCACCGTGCTTTGGGCGGATACGAATCGACGGGATTGCATCATGCCTATCAATCTTCATTGGATATGAGCGATTTACTCACGACGGACAGGGCATTGTTGCTGGGCACAGCGGTTGACAGTTCCATTGAAAATGCGGCGATCATTTTCCGTCTCTCTCTTCCGATAGCGATCCCGGAGCGGACGCAACGGTACGAATCGGGTGGGGGGGAATTGGATGCACCGGTGCAGCCGACAGGCTACATTGAATTCTGACCATAATGTGTCAAGAAGTTCCCATCGAAAAAGTCCCGAAACACGCCGTTGCGCAAAGGGAATCTCTAATAATACAAATCCTTTGCGCCCTTTGCGGTAAAAAAGATTTAACCGCAAAGTGTCGTTATTTTGCATTTACAGTATAAACCAAAATGTAAAATGGATTTTTGGAGGTACCCATAAGTTCCCTCCGCAATGCCTCTCGTGCCGCGTCCACTATTTCCCCATTTCACGCAGGGCGAGGATACATTTTTCGATGCGTTCGAGGTTGTCCGGGGCGACTTCGTCTTCGACGACGTACCATTCGACACCGCCGACGGTCTCGCTCAATTCAAAGATGCGTTTCCAATCGACAGTCCCGCTGCCGACAATCGGATGCCCTTGTCCCGCCTCCTTGATGTGAACGGTCTTGGAACGTCCCGGGAACAAGCCGATCTGTCTATAGGGATCGCCGCCGCCGCCCAGATAGTTGCCGACATCCATCTGCATCACGACTTCCGGGATGGTTGCGCCGAAGAAACGTTCCCATGCCTCAACGCCGTCCACCTTCACGGCATCATATCCATGAGCGTGATAGCCGATGTACAGATCTTCGGCTTTTGCCCGTTCGGCAAGCTGGTTGAATTCGTCGGCGATCCCTTTGATGGTATCGACATTGGTGTAGTATTGATTCAGACCGCCGGGCACGATCATGAATTTCGTGCCGAGCGTCTTGTGAATTTCGACCGTTCTGTCGAAATTATTACGGAACTCACCGAGTCCGGTATGGGTTCCGGCGCATTTGAGTCCGTTGTCATCCAGCATCTTTCGGATATCTCCGATGTTCTTGCCGTAATAGCCGGCGAATTCGACACCGTCGTAGCCCATCTTGGCAATTGCTTCGAGCGTACCGGCAAGGTCTCTATCCGCGGCATTACGGACGGAATAGAGTTGTACGGCGATGGGAATTTTCTTGGCTTCTTCGGCGGCGGCAGTTCCCCGTCTTTGTTGCTGCCTCTGTTGGCGATTCTCTTGCGTCTGTTGCAAGAGCCGTCCGCCCTGTCCGAGCGAAAGAGGGGCGAACGAAGCCGCTGCCAATGTGGACAAAGCGGCAGTACGTAAAAAATCACGGCGTTCCATTGAATAACTCCTTGAAATGAATGGGATTGAAATGAGTGAAATTAGGAAGACTGTACAAACAGCACCGCCATTATGCCAGAAAAATGCGGCGTTGACAAGAGCAACTCCGGCGACTTGACAAACCAACCCAGTCCATCGTTTACAGAACCCAAATGTTTACAGAGTCCGTAACATCAGTTAGGGACAACGTCCACAGAACCCGTGGCGCACAGAGCCCGTAACGTCAGTTAGGGAATCGTTCGGTGTATTCCCTAACGGACGTTACGGGCTCTGTGAACATGTGTTCCCGCCAGCACAGGAAGAGACAGTCCCCCTCGTGTCGGGTGTTGTGATTTTCTGTAACTCATCGGCACAGTGAAGAAAGACATCGACCAGTGCGGGGTCGAAATGTTTTCCCCTGCCCTCCGTGATGAGTTTGACCGCATCTTTGTGCCGAAACGCCTTTTTATAAGGTCTTTCGGAAACCAACGCGTCGTAAACATCAATCACGGCTAAAATCCGCCCCTTCAAGGGAATCTCTGCTCCCCTCAATCCATCGGGATAGCCCGTGCCGTCCCACTTTTCGTGATGGGTAGTAGCGAAAATCTGTGCATACTCCAAAAAAGAGTGTTCGGTGGTGTTTTTTTTGATTTTTTCAATAATTTTTTTTCCGAAGGTGACGTGAGTTTTAATGACATCAAATTCTGCTTCCGTCAGTTTTTCGGGCTTTTTAAGAATACTGTCGGCAATCGCAATTTTACCCACATCATGCAGTTGCACCGATTGCAGCACCAGAGCAATATCCCAGCCGGACGTTTCGTCTTCATAGACTTTCATCTTTTTCATCGTTTTCAGCATAATGTCCAAGTGCCGTTGCATGCGTTCCACGTGTCCGCCGGTAATATCATCGCGGAATTCGACCAGTTCGGCCATCGTTTTGAGTACGGCATTTTGCAGTTCGACCACCGTCTTGGTCTTGACTTCCACCATTTTCCGCAGATTCTCGTTAAAGCCGATGAGTTCCCGTTTTTGTGTTTCAACCAGTAAATGGAGTTCAATCCGTTTAAGCAACAGGGGGGGAGAAAAGGGTTTAGTGATATAATCGACCGCACCCAATGACAGTCCTTCCAGTTCACTCTTGGTATCGCTTTTGGCCGTTAAAAAGACTACGGGGATCGGTGCTGTCTCCGTTTTGCTTTTGAGCAGTTTTAAGACTTCGTATCCATTCATTCCCGGCATCAAGACATCCAGCAGAATGATGTTCGGCAAATACTCTTCTGCCGCTTTCAGGGCATGGTGCCCATCCTTTGCGGCATAGACGGTGTACACGGGACTCAACGTATGCGTGAGTGCCGTAATGTTTGAATTTTCGTCATCGACAATAAGGACTCTTTGTTTATGGGCGGCGTTCATGTCTTTTTATACCTTACACGGGGACAAATGGGACGTTTTTCTTTGCGAACTTTGCGCCTTTAATGATTAACAGGGCTTTGCGTCCTTTGCGGTTAAAAAAAAGGATTTAACCGCAAAGGACGCAAAGAAGAGGCAAGGGGCGCAAAGTCCAATTTCATACCGTTTACTGTATACTCCATTCTGTTTTCAACTCCGCCAGCATCTGGGCGGCGTGTTCAAAATCATAGTTTTCTATGTGGCGTGCCAGTTCCTCCGTTCCCGGTACAGCGCGGAGGTCATCAAGCAAGTTTATACATTCGGGGTTTATATGTTTCAGCATAAACTCCAGTTTTTCAAAGAGTGCGGACTTCTGTTCGGCACTCAGGTCGGGAGTGTTTCCCGTACCGCCCCGTTCGTCAAGCAAGGGAACCAGTTCTTTGAGCACTGCCGTCAATTCGGCATTGAGGCGGTTCAACATCTCTTCCGGGATGGATGCGGCCGCGTCCCGAAGCAGACTTTCGATCTCGGCAGCAACGTCTTTCAGCCTGTTTTTTCCGATTTGCCCCGCATTCCCCTTCAAGGTATGGGCTAACCTGTGTGCCGTTTCCCTATCACCGGCGGCAAGTGTCTCGGTAATCTCCGTATATTTCGTTTGATTACTTTTGACAAAATTGGTCTGCAACATTTTTTGCAGTTTTTGGTCTTCAAGGGCTTGGTCATGTTCCGCGAGGACTGCACTCTTGATGGGGGTCAGGTATTTTAACAAGAGACTCCACAACTCTTGCGACGTAAAGGGTTTTCCTAAACAGTCCTGCATCCCGTTTTGCCGGTATTTTTCCACATCACTGTCCATGATGTTGGCCGTCATGGCCACGATGTGTGTCGGCGTGTTCAGAGTCCTTATTGTTGACGCGGCTTCTATCCCATCCATCACGGGCATCAAGATGTCCATGAAAATCAGGTCGAAGGGGGGTTCCCCCTTCTTCATACGTTGTTGAACCATCTCCACCCCTATTTTCCCGTTATCTGCCGTAACTGTTCGCAGTCCCAGCCGAACAAGGTGTTCGCAGATCACCTGTTGGTTCATCTGATTATCATCACAAATCAGGATTAAGCCGTCGAACTCCGGTTTTTCGAGCAGGACGGGAGCCATAATGGATGAGAAGTCGCCTAACGAATGCTTGGTTGCAAAGGTAATTTCCAATCCGAAACTGCTGCCCATCCCGGGCTCACTTTCGACGATCAGTCTTCCCCCCATCAATTCGACGATGTTTTTGGTGATGGCGAGTCCGAGTCCCGTGCCGCCGTAATTCCGGGTTGTACTGGAATCCGCTTGAATGAAGGGCTGAAATATCTTTTTAATTTGGTCGACATTCATCCCGATGCCGTCGTCTTTTACTTCAAAATAGACGGTGATGTTTTCGTCCGTTGAATTGGTGATCAGTGAGGAAAAACGGACTGTTCCCTCATGTGTAAATTTCACGGCATTCGAGAGCAGGTTCATCAGTACCTGATAAAGCCGAACCGAGTCGCCTATCAATTTGGTGCCGGTGAGCGGCGCGGAATAAACCCTGAAATCAAGCCCCTTCTCTGAGGCGATGGGCAAGATAATTGATTGGCAACGCTCCACCACTTCATGAAAATCGAAGGGGGCGTTGTCCAATTCCATTCTGCCCGCTTCGATCTTTGAAATATCAAGAATATCATTGATGATATTCAAAAGCCATTTGGTGCCGTCTTTGATTTTGCCCAGATAATTTTTGATTTCCGGTGTGATATGATGTTCGGGCGTATCCAAGGCGAGTTCTGCAAAGCCCATAATGCTGTTCATGGGAGTGCGGATTTCGTGGCTCATATTTGCCAAAAATTCGGACTTCGCCCGGTTCGCCGCTTTGGCTTCCTGCATGGACTTGTGCAAGGGGGTGAGCAGCCGGGCGATAAAGACATTAAAGATAATAAAAATGACCACGATCACCAGAAGCATCACCACGAACAGCATGGTCAATGGGGTGTTATAATCTTCCGGGCTGTCGGGCATCACCGCGACGGAGTACCATTCGAGCAGGGAGATTGTCCCCACGGCAATCCTGCCTAAGGGGGTATCCAGCGTCATCGTTTCGCCCGGTTGGAGACTTTTTGCCGCCGCAATGATGCCGTTGCCGGCAACCCCCAACTCCTCTTCGATGTTTTTCTTATTGACAACAAGGGCAACGTCTTGTGCCCCGGTAATTTCGCCGGCCGCATTGAAAAAATAAATGTCTAATTTTTCTGCATGGTCGCGGTTCACCATTTCGAGGAATGCCGAGATATCAATGCCGGTGCCGAGCATTCCGGCCGGTTTCCGGCCGGCATCAAAAACAGGGGCATTAATCCAAAGATTGGTTGCATTGATATCCGGGTTATAATTGATATTAAAATTATAGTCTTCCGTTTCATAGAGCGTCATCGGATACCAATAATTTTCGGGGCTTTCCGGGGTCATGAGATAAGGCTCTCGGACGCTGTCGTGATCATGGTAGTAGAACATTTTATCTCTATCATTGATCCAAAAAGCGATACCGGATGCGAAGGCGTTCCGGTAAGATTCTAGTTCCAAGACGGCAAGGCTTTTGAGTTCGATGTTTTCCGGGTCGGCAAAATAGCGTTTAATGAGCGGCGACCCCGCCATTTTCAGGGTGATGACAATTTCGTTGTTGACGGAGGTTTCCAATCTAATCCGTTCCACATCCAGCATTTGAGAGAGGGTGTTCCCCTTATTTTCTCTGATAATGGAGCGCATAGAGAGGACGAATGCCGTCGTTCCCGTCACAAAAATAATCAGGAAAAATACGGCAGAGAAGACCAAAAACTTGCTCATCAGGGGCGGTTGTGTTTTTTCGCCTTCCCGAGTTTTCAGTGTATTATTGATCAAAAGGATTCCCCTCCCGACTTCAACTCCGCCAGCGTTTGGGCGGCGTCTTCAAAATCATAGTGCTCTATTTGTCGTATAAGTTCTTCCGTTCCCGGCACAGCACGGAGTTCATCCAGCAGGTTCGCCGATTCGGGATTCATGGCTTCCAACATGTGCTCCAATTTTTCAAACAGTTCCGCCGTCTGCTGCGGAGTCAACTCGGACAGTTTCTCCTGTGCCGCCCGTTCGGCAAGCAAGGGTATCAATTCTTGAAGTGTTGTTTCTAATTCGGTCTTGAGAATGTTCAGCGTCTCTTCCGAAATGGGGTCGCCCTCTTGCAGCCGTTTTTCGATTTCCCCGGCGGCATTTTGCAGGGTTGTTTTGGCGATTTGCCCCGCATTTCCCTTCAATGTGTGCGCTAATCTGTGTGCGAGTTCCCTATCACCGGCATTGATCGCCTCGACAAGTTCCGTATATTTGGTTTGATTGTTTCTTGCAAAGGCGATTCGCAATTTTTGTTGCAATTCATCGTCGCCTTGTGCTTGCTCCTGTTCCTCAACGGCAGAACTGCTTACCGGAGTCAGATACCGGAGCAAAGTACGCCACAGTTCTTGTGTTGTATAGGGTTTGCCTAAACAGTCCAGCATGCCATGTCTTTTATACCGTTCCAGTTCGCCGACCATCACATTGGCCGTCATCGCGACGATGGGCGTTCCCGTGTTCAGTGCGGCAATTTTCGCGGCGGCTTCCGTGCCGTCCATGATCGGCATGAAGATGTCCATGAATATCAGATCAAAGGGCTTTTCTCCCGTATCGACGCGCCGTTGCACCATCTCTACGCCGATTTTGCCGTTTCCGGCAATCACTGCTTGCAGTCCCAGCCTTTCGAGATGTTCGCAGATAAGGTCTTGATTCATCGGATTATCTTCACAAATCAAGACAGTCCCCTCGAACAGGGGTTTTTCCAGCGTTACAAAGCCCACGCGGTCAAGCACTTCATCGGCTGAGGCATCCGTTGTCTCGAAGATGATGTCGAACGTGAAGACACTGCCGACACCGGGCGCGGATTCGACTGAGAGCGTTCCCCCCATCAGTTCCACGATTTTTTTGGTGATTGCCAGCCCCAGTCCTGTGCCGCCGTAATTGCGCGTGGTGCTGAGATCCGCTTGCGTGAAGGGGTCATAAATCTTTTCGATTTGTTCGGGAGTCATTCCGATCCCGCTGTCTTTGACCTCAAAACTGACTGTTGTCCGGCTGTCCTCCGATTCTTTCACGAGTGCTGCAAGCCTCACGGTGCCGCTCTTGGTAAACTTCACGGCATTGGAAAGCAGGTTCATCAGCACTTGGTAGAGTCTCACCGGATCGCCCATCAGTTTTTTGCCGTGCGGAGGTTCTACATAAACGCCCAGGTCAAGCCCCTTTTCCTTCACATTCGGCAACACCACGGACTGACAACGCATCACAATTTCTTGCAACGTAAAGGGGACCTGCTCCAGTTGCATTTTGCCCGATTCTATCTTGGAAATGTCAAGGATGTCGTTGATAATGTGCAGCAGCCATTTCGTGTTGTCGGTAATCTTTCCCAGATAGTCTTTGATTTGCGGCTGCACGGCATTATCCAATGCCAATTCCGCAAAACCGATGATGCTGTTCATCGGCGTACGGATTTCGTGACTCATCACGGCTAAAAATTCCGATTTCGCCTTGTTTGCCATCTCGGCCGTCTGCAAGCGGTGCTGCTCCGTCATATCGAAACAATAACCGTCCAGCAAAAGGGGAGTCCCGTCGGAATTGGTCTCGGAGATTCGGCAACTCTCTAATATCCATTTGACCGAACCATCTTTCAAGAGAAATCTGCCCGTATGCACAAAGGGTAAACCGATATCCAGGGTTTCTGTTACCTTCTTCTCATAAACAGGGAAATCTTCGGGATGGATCATCTCCATATATTTATTGGGACCGCCGACTAACTCTTCTGGTGAATATCCTAACAGTTCTTTGCTCCCCTCGCTCACATAGGTCAGGGGATAGTCGGGAAAGGTCGCCCGGCATTGAAACACCATGCCGGGAAGATTTGCGATCAAGGTCTCAATCCTCTTGGAGATCCGCAACTGTTCCCGTTCGGCGGCTTCCAATTTCCAACGTTCAGTAATGTCGGAATAATATCCTTCGAGCATAGTGGGATTTCCCTCGGCATCGGTTTCGAGAATCCGGCTTCGCTCCCATATCCATTTAATTGATCCGTCTTTCCGGATGATTCGGTACGAGGCCTCAAAGGGCAAACCAAAGGGGAACGTCTCCGCATCCGTTTTGGCAATAATCTCGACATCGTCGGGATGCACCAGCCGAATCAGCGGTTGTCCCAGCAACTCCTCGGCAGTGTAGCCCAAAATCGTTTCGCAACCCTTACTGAGGAAAGTGTACGTATATTCCGGCGGGTTGTATCGGCACTGGAAAACCATACCGGGTAAATTGTCGATCATTGCCTCAATTCGGGATGCCATGTTGTCCCGTTCCCGTTCGGCGGCTTCCAACTGCCAGCGTTCGGTAATGTCGGCGTAGTATCCTTCTACAAAAAAGGAGACACCGTCTTGTCCTTTTTCGATCACTCGGCAACGCTCCCAAAGCCACTTTTCCGTGCCGTCCTTGGCGACGATACGGAAGGTTCCCTCATACGGCATCCCCTGAACAATCGACCGGCTCATCTCTTCCATCGCGGGAATATCTTCTGGATGGATGATGTTGTCGAAATTCAAGGCGTTCTCCCCCAACAGTTCCTCGGCAGTGTAGCCCAACAGTTTCTCGCATCCCCCGCTCACAAAGGTATAAACATACTTGTCAGGAAGGGTGTGCCAACCTTGAAACACCATGCCGGGGACATTATTGATCATGGCTTCAAGCCGATTGGCCATCCGCAACTGTTCCCGTTCGGCGGCTTCCAATTTCCAGCGTTCGGTGATATCGGAATAGTATCCTTCAATCAGAGCCGGCATACCATCGGTGTCAGATTCGACAACACGGCTGCGCTCCCATATCCATTTCTCCGTACCATCCTTGGTCACGATCCGAAAAATGGCTTCAAAGGGCAAGCCCAAGGAGAGTGTTGCCGCATCCTGTTCCTCAACAATGGAAACATCATCGGGATGCACCAACTGGATCATCGGATTGTTTAAGAGTTCCTCCGCGGTGTAGCCCGTCAGGGTTTCGCAACCCTTGCTGACAAAGGTGTAGGTGTAATCCGGCGGGTTATAAAGGCACTGAAAGACCATGCCGGGCAGGTTGTCGAGCATGGCTTCGACTCGTGAGGCCATCCGTTTTTGTTCGAGTTCGGCCGCCTCTAATTTCCAGCGTTCGGTAACATCGGAATAGTACCCCTCCACCAGACGCGGAGAGCCGTCGGGATTCTTTTCGATCACGCGGCTGCGTTCCCATATCCGTTTTTCCGTGCCGTCCCGCGTAGTAAGCCGAAATATCATGTCAAAGGGCAAACCGTAGGGAATCGTTTCCGCACTCAATTTTTCGATGGCTTCCACGTCGTCGGGGTGGACCATATCGAAAAACTTCACCATGCCGTTCCCCAGCAGTTCCTCGGGAGTATAGCCCAACAGTTCTTCGCAGCCCCTACTGACAAAGGTATAGGTATATCCCGGCGGATTGTAGAGTTGCTGAAAGAGCATGCCGGGCATATTGTCAATCATCATTTCAATCCGCGTCGTCAGACGCTTGTGCTCACGCCTGTCCCGAGCGTAGGAAAAAACCACGTAATCATCACCATACTTGACCCGCTCAAAGGTGGTGATTGCTGGAAGCAGCGTGCCGTCCAGCAGGTTATGCGTCCATTCGCCGGTAAAGCGTTCCCCTTCAAAGGCTCGGTCTATCAGTTTGCAAAGCGTCTCCCTCGAAGGAGCCCCATCCGGTTGATATTCGGGCGAGAGACGGGCAAAATTGTCAATAAATTCCTGTTTGCTGTTCAAGTCAAACAGCCTTGCGGCTTCATCATTGCAGTCGATACATTCATAATTTCTATTGATCAGGCAACAGCAAATGGGAATTGTATCCAACATGACTTTCGCCCGTTCTCTGGCTTCGTCGGCCGCTTCTTCCGCCCGTTTGCGCTCGGTAATATCCAACACGATTCCCAGCAAGCCCACCACTTTACCATGCTGAATCAAGGGGGTTCTGATAATTTGCTTTGCCCGGCGGGACAAATCGGGATAAGCATACCACCCGTCCGAAATAAGGGTAACACGATCCCGTAACACCTTTTGATTGGCTTCTAAAAATTCCTGTGCGGCATCCCGGTCGTGGATTTCTATATCCTGAAAGTCTTTACCCACCAGTTGAGATACTTTGAGTTGTGCTTCTTCTTCAAATTTTCTATTGCAACTCGTATAACGGTTGTGGAGGTCTTTCGTAAAGACCATCGCGGGGATCGAATCATAAATCGCGGTCAACATGGCCGCCTGTTGTGTCGTCACCCGTCCTTTTCGGGCATTCACCACATAGAACGCCGAGATAAGACCAACCAGACAGAGAAGCAGTCCGATCATGGCATACATCCAGGGCTTTTGCGCCTCCGCGACCTTGATGCGGTAATCATACGTCTTGCGAAGCCAGTGTTCCGAAATCGAATCGGTATCAATCAAATCGAGTGCCTTGTCCACAATGGAACACAGCAATTCGGCATCTTTATTAAATCCAAACGTGGATTCAAAAACGTTCGAAAAGACGTAATTGGACTTATAACCGGCGAGTTCTTGATAGTTCGACAGATACAGGAGAAGATTGTTCCGGTTCTTCGCCATATCGATGTCGCCGTTGTTTAATGCCTCTAAAAGACTGACCTGGTCGGGAAACTCGAAGGTATATTTGTGATTCGGAAACCAGCGGTGAAAGAATTCTGTATGGGCATTCCCGGCCGTCAGGCCTACCCTGACATTCCAGATTTCATGAAGACTGATGTTCGGGTGTTCCGCCTTGGAAATCAAGGCGGAGTTATCCCGAAGAAAGTTATTCTCCGGCCATAAAAAGCGTCCTTCGCGGTCGGAGGTGCGGATGAGTTCCGAAACGATCATCGTCTCCCCTTCTTCAAGCGTTTGAAGCAGGTCATCCCAGGAAAGTTCGATCTCATGGTCAATCGAAAATTGAAGTCCCGTCAAGAGTTCTATTTCATGTATGACATCAATGCAGACTCCCTGCCATTCTTGTTCCCGAAAATCGTAGAAACTGACCGGATAGTTATCGAACTCGGCCGCAAAGGGTATGACGGGATTATTTTTGATGAACTCGCGTTCTGCCTCGGTAAGCCGCATCAAAAATTTATGCCGCATGTATGCTTGATGTCCCCGGCGCTGTAAGTCGTATAAGTAGCGGTCCGCATTATTGTTCAATGCTTTCTGTACAACCGTAATGATGGGTGCCAGTTCGGGATTGTTCGTCGTCATCGCTGCCGTGCTGTAGATGAGCGGCATAAAATCCTTCGTGATGACGTCGCCTAACTCATCGAAAAAGGCTTCGGCAATGCCTGAACCAACGAAGGCATCCACGGTACCGTTTTTCAAGAGTCTATACACCTCGGCATAGTCGTCCACGAACACGGGTTCAAAGGGGGGGTCCGTCGCGTAACGCAGAACACTGTCGGCAGTGGAAGTCCCCCGGAGCAGCGCGTAGCGCACCGTGCGTGTTTTGGCGATTTCGGGAAGAAGTTCACTGTCTATCAGCCGAAAGTATTTGACTGGACGCTGGGCGATGGCATCGGTCATGTGATAGAGCCCCCGGCGTTCGTCGGTGGGCATGAGGTATCCGGTAAAATCAATCTCCCCGCTTGCAAGTCCCCGGGATAAGTCGTTCCACGCATAAAGCCGCGTTACAAAGGGAATCCCGAAAAGTTCGGACAACCATTCGCACATGAGGGGTGCATACCCTTGAATTTCACCGTCTTGATCGAGAAATGCTTCGGTACTCAACAGCATCGCATACTCGAAGTGTTTGTACTTTTCCCGAAGGGCTTCGATGGCTGCAATCTCTTCGGCACTCACGCCGGGAATCTCGCGGTACGACGTAAAAGTCGGCACTTGACCGTTGTGCTTCTCCCCAGAGTCGCGGCAACCCAAAAACAGGACTGCGGACAGCATAGCGGGAAGCAACAAAACGCATGTCAATTTAACACTCGTCAATTTGTTGATGAGTTTCATTTTCAAACATTCCTTTTGGGAATCAGGAATCGGCGGGACAACAGTTCAGACTCATCAGGCCTATAAGTCAAAGGGGACATTTTTCTTTGCGAATTTTGCGCCTTTTAATGATTAACAGGGCTTTGGGTCCTTTGCGGTTAAAAAGGGATTTAACCGCAAAGGGAGAACAGCACTGTCCGCAACCCTTCCATTCGGCAAAACTTGGGGATTCTCGCCATTCTATTGCATTCCCCCGCCCGAGTCAAGAATGCACATTGGGTGCGTCAAAATTTAGCGGGTGATTTTACACAAAACAAACAGAACCCAATTCACAGAGCCCGGAGCGGCAGCTCCGGCGAATCCGCTCCGTGCGCCGGAGTTGCCGCTCCGGGCTCTGTAAACAATTCACGCGCCCCATGACACTCGTCAGCGAAATTACTGACGCTTTATAACGTGTCGCATGTTAGACTGCCTGTTGAAAATTGAAACTTGGAAGCTGGCGGACACACACGGAGAGCTACCGTGTGAAAGAGACTTTCGACAGCGAATAGTGGTAGAAGTGTTAGCACCGTTTACTCGCTGATCACCACTTTACTAAAAAC
>Ga0099364_10005208_pt1 | contig 19412 bp, 20 predicted proteins | sample TergutTh196P3_FD_73070 | JGI IMG/M metagenome (GOLD analysis project Ga0099364, IMG submission 73070) | Microcerotermes parvus P3 segment gut microbial communities from Pointe-Noire, Republic of the Congo - Th196 P3 | ecosystem: Host-associated > Arthropoda: Insects > Digestive system > Gut ...
GACAGGCTTTATCTATTTGAATAGTCTGCACTCGCATTAGGCTTGTGCTACTTACTAACGGTTCGGCTCGAGAAGATTAGATTTTATCAAGCGTAGAACGCGGGCGTGCGATTCTTTGAGGTGGCGCAGACATAGACCCCCACCCCCCTACAGACCCCTTTGAAGGTTGTGGGAATTTAGATTTATGCAGAGGGAAGAATGAATATACAATGGTATCCCGGTCACATGACCAAAACCCGCCGCATGATGGAAGCGGATATAAAGCTTGTGGATGCGGTCGCCGAGTTGGTGGATGCGCGTTGCCCCGAAGCCAGCCGCAATCCCATTCTTGACGAATTAATCGGCGGCAAAGCGCGAATAATTATACTAAACAAGAGCGATTATGCCAATAATGATATTACGGCGCAGTGGAAAAAGCACTACGAGGAGCGCGGCGCGGCGGTGCTGATTTGCGATTGCAGGAGCGGTAAGGGCGTGAATTATTTCGTGCCGCTGTTGAAGAAAAAGTTGTCGGAAATTCTCGAACGCCGCATTGCAAAAGGCATAAAGGGGCAAGCCTTGCGCGTGATGGTTGCGGGTATACCGAACGTCGGCAAGTCGTCTTTCATCAACCGCATGGCAAATTCACGCAAGACCAAAGTCGGCGATAAACCGGGAATAACCCGCGGTAAACAGTGGGTTACGATTGACAAGCAAATCGAATTGCTCGACACGCCGGGGATTCTGTGGCACAAATTTGACGACCCCGAGGCGGCAAAAAAACTCGCGTTCACGGGCGCAGTCAAAGACGAGGTCATGGACATAGTCACACTTGCCGATGAGCTGATTCTGTTCCTGCAAGAACATTGCCCGGGCGCATTGAACGCACTGCAAGAACGCTATAATGCAGTGACACTCGAGGGCATTGCAATCGGCAGAAAGATGCTGATTACGGGCGGTCAGCCCGACATAGAGAGAGCCGCAAACACCCTTCTCGACGAGTTTCGCGGGGGGAAGTTAGGGAAAGTTTCACTTGAAAAACCATGAAAGTAATCAAAACATGAACAAACCAATTAAAATCAACTGCTTTCAATGCAAGCACTTTGCCGTCACATGGGAGCCTAAGTACCCCAAGGCATGCAATTTGTTTGAGTTTAAGTCGGAGAAACTGCCGTCACTCGTGATATTTCACTCGACAGGCACGCCTTGTACCGGCTTTGAGGAAAAGGATAAGTAGATGAATAACCTATACGACTTCGACAACCAAAAACGAATCGACTACGGCGTTATATGCGGCGTGGACGAGGCAGGGCGCGGGCCTTTGGCGGGTGCGGTTTTTGCGGCGGCGGTGATTCTGCCCGAGGGTCTGATACTTGACGGCTTGAACGACTCCAAGAAACTCACCGAGAAAAAGCGCGACAGTCTCTTTGAGAAAATTACACAACATGCAATTTCCTACGCAATTTGCACCGCAAGTGTCGAGGAAATCGAGGCGATAAATATACTGCAAGCCGCCCTGCTCGCCATGAAACGGGCAGTCGAAAGCCTACATACCAAGCCCGACTTTGCACTCATAGACGGCAACAAAACCCCCGACCTTGCAATTGGCGCAGAAGCTGTTGTCAAGGGTGACGCGACCTCGGCGTCAATCGCGGCGGCGTCAATCTTAGCCAAGGTTGCCCGCGACAGGGAAATGCGCGAACTCGCAGTGAAATACCCGCAGTATCTCTTTGAAAAGCACAAAGGCTACGGCACAAAACTGCACTACGAAATGCTGAAAGAACACGGGCTTTGCCCCGTCCATCGCAGAAGTTTTTTGAGGAATTTATGAAAAAACTTTGAAAGACCCGATGCAAATCGGGGGAAACGAGGCTTTTCATTTCGGCGGTGTGCGAGAGGGACTATGGCGAAATTAACGGAAAAGCAGAAAAAAGGCAACTTCGGCGAGGACAAAGCGTGTTTATACCTTGCAAATAAGGGCTATAATATAACCGCACGGAATTTCCACAACTACAAAGCCCGAACAGGCGAGATTGACATTATCGCCGAGGACACCGAGCGGGTGGCGTTTGTCGAGGTCAAGGCGCGGGTTCTGTTCGGAATGGGCAGACCGTGTGACTCGGTGGACTCCAAAAAGAAGGCGAAAATTATCAAGACCGCCGAGTATTATCTACTGCAAAATCCCACCGAAAAGTTAATCGGCTTTGACATAATCGAGGTGGTTTTGACCGATAGCATCAACCCCGATGTGGTTGAAATTAATCACTTTCAAGACGCGTTCGACGCGACAGGCGGCAGATTTTTATTCACGTAGGTCATGTAGGGGCGGGCTTCCAATGCCCCGTCGGGCATGAAAATCATGCCCGACCGCAAAAAATTATAAGGAACATTACTTTGAAAGACCCGGCACTAATCGGGGAAAACGAAACTTTCAAATGCGCTTTTGTGCAGGAAGGACAATGGGGAAAAAATGAAAACAAAAATTATCGCATGTATTTTAATTACCGCAATGCTGATTACCTTATCGGCGTGCAGTGACGACACCGCAAACGGCGGCGGCAGTACCACACCGCAAGCAACCGACAATCCCGAAACACCCGCAAGTGAACCCGAAACTCCCGAAACGCCCGAAATTTTCGACGGCGACGAGGTAGACCCGAACCTTGCAGGGGATTTCGTGGTTGACGTCGAGGGCGTGAAGTTTGACCTTGCCGAGGCGGCTTATTTGGACGATGTTTTCGGTGAAGACGGCGGCGATTTGACCCCCGAGACCGCCCTCCAAAAGCACAACAACAACGAATATTACAACGCGACGTGGGATTACGCGGTCTTTCAGCCGTCAATGGGCGTGGGTTTTAACTCAATCGACAACCCCGATTTCGTGGACAAAGAGACCTATGAAGTGAGTGTCGAGTTGCCCGAAAATACCAATGCGCCCGTGAAAATCAAGGTCGGCGATGAGCTGAACGGCTTGACCGTCACCCTCGTGGACTTCGGTTACACGCGATTCTCGCCATCGGGCTGGGGGGACTTTTTGTTCCACACATACCTTGAATTTGACGGGTACACCACCCTTGGGGGGTATCTTGGTGCGGCGGTCAGCGAAGACGCCTTTTATATCCAACCGGGCGACATCTTCTTCTACCCCGACCCCGACTTTGCCGAGGTTCTGCCATTCTCAATCAACCTTTTCAACATGCCGCTTGACGACGAGTTTCAGTGGTTCGGCGACTTCTTCGTCTACACCGACATACCGCGAATCCGCCTCGGCACGCTCAACAGCGACGACTACAGCAGCGACCTCGTTGCACTAATCCCGGCCGACGGCTCAATGAAACATGTGCAACTGAAACTAACCGACTTGACCGTAAACTACAAGTCCAACACAGGTCTGCGCCTTGAGGCGAGGATTGAGGAGATTAATTAGGGAAAACTTTGAAATTTTATCTACAAAATCGGGGAAAACGACACTTTCACTAATTCGATAGTGTGGGTGGACAAGGGGGAAATATGTTATATACAAGTACTCGAAATGCCGATATTAAAGTCACTGCTTCCGAGGCGATTATTCAAGGTCTCTCGGAAGACGGCGGCTTGTTCGTGCCCGAAAAGCTCCCTGAAATTACCACTGCTGAAATTGAATCCCTCGGTAAAATGCAGTACCACGAGCGGGCTTTTACGATTCTTCAAAAGTTCTTGGGCGACTTTAGCGACACAGAGATTCAAAGCGCGGTGAAATCCGCATACGGCAGGAATTTCTCAGTCCCCGATGTTACTCAAATCAAGAAACTTTCCGCCGATTGTTTCGTATTGGAGCTTTTCCACGGGCCGACCTGCGCCTTCAAAGACATGGCGTTGCAGTTACTGCCGTATTTGATGCTCATTTCGGCGGAGAAATGCACATCGGTGCAAGGCAAGCGGATTGCAATCCTCACCGCGACGTCGGGCGATACGGGCAAGGCCGCACTCGAGGGCTTCAAGGACGTACCCGGTACGAGCGTGACCGTCTTCTACCCCGAAGACGGTGTCAGCGAGATGCAGAAACGCCAAATGACCACACAGCAAGGCGCGAACGTCCGTGTCTGCGCGGTCAAGGGCAACTTTGACGATTGCCAAAACGGTGTCAAAGAAATCTTCACGAGCGGCAGAACCGATGGTGAATTAGCCGCCGAATTGCAAAAGAAAAACATGGTGTTTTCAAGTGCGAATTCGATTAACTGGGGGCGGCTCGCCCCGCAGATTGTCTACTATATTTCCGCTTACGCCTCCTTGCTCGAGTCGGGCGAGATTAAAACCGGCGAGAAGGTTAATATTTGCGTACCTACCGGGAATTTCGGGAATATTTTAGCGGCGTATTACGCCAAACAAATGGGCTTGCCGGTCAACAAGCTAATCTGCGCGTCCAACTCAAACAACGTCCTGACCGACTTCATAAAGACCGGCGTTTACGACCGACAACGCGAGTTTTACACCACCGTTTCGCCGTCGATGGATATACTTATTTCGAGTAATTTGGAGCGGCTGATTTATCAATATCACCTCTCGCCGAACCCCGATGAGAAGTGCAATTCTTTGCAAGAGTGGTTCGCGGCGTTGAAGACACAGGGTAGATACGAGGTCAACGAGCGTGTCAAAGCTAAGATTGAGCGGGATTTTTACGGCGGCTGGTGCAACGAAAGCGATACTGCCGCGACAATCAAGGCAGTTTTTGAAAAGCACGCCTACCTAATCGACCCGCACACGGCGGTCGCGTTCAAGATTTATGACGAGTACAAGGCGGCTTCAAACGACGACTGCAAAACCATAATCGTCTCGACTGCGAACCCGTACAAATTCTGCGGGGCTGTCTATCGCTCACTCGGTAAGGAGCCGGAGCAGGATGAGTTTATGACGGCGCAAAAGCTTGAATGGCTCACGAATACCCGCATGCCCGACCCGCTGTTCAGAACACAAGGCTTGCCTGTGCGGTTCAGCGATTCGGTGGAAAAGGGCGAGATGAAGAAGGCGGTTATTGAGATAATTAGGTCGTTGTAGTGAGTTTATTTGCGATTGCAGACTTGCACTTGTCGTTGGGCAAAGACAAGCCCATGTGCATATTCAAAGGTTGGGAAAACCACACCGAACGCCTACTCGCCAACTGGAACAGCAGGGTCACGGCTGATGATACGGTGGTAATTGCAGGGGACATTTCGTGGGCGGCAAGCCTTGAAGATTCCCTACCCGACTTGGACTTCATCGACCGCGAATTGCACGGTAAGAAGATTATACTCAAAGGCAACCACGACTTTTGGTGGGCGACCCTCTCGAAAGTGAACAGTTTCTTAACCGACAACAAACTACAAAATATAAGCTTTCTGCACAACAACGCATTTTTAATTGGCGAAATCGCCGTTGCGGGGACACGCGGTTGGGTACACGAGAGTGACGAATCCCACTGCGAAAAGATACAAAAGCGCGAACCCGCCCGCCTTGAAAGGTCGATTGAGTCTGCAAAGGCTCTAACCCGCCGCTTTGAAGTATCCGACGAACATTCAAAGGCGTTGAACCCCTCAAACACGGGCGAAATCTGCGTATTCCTGCATTACCCGCCTGCTTACGGCGACTTCGCGAATTACCACCTCATAGACGTCCTGCAAAAGCACCGCATCAAACGCTGTTACTACGGGCATTTGCACGGTTCGGCGCATACTAAGGCCTTGCTCGGTGAGCATTACGGGGTAGAATTCGCGCTGATTTCCGCTGATTATGTCGGGTTTACACCTGTGAAAATAAATTAGCAAAAAATAATTTGACGTGACAAGAAAATTGTGGTATAATTGAAAAAGTAATTGCAAAATTTGGGAATTAAATCTTAAAATATTTAAGAAAGGTTGCCCCTATGCCCTGTAATTCGCGGAATTACGCACAAAGTCATTGGATTTTGTCGAGCGTGGGCGGCATGGTAACGAAAAATGGAGATAATAAAACATGAAAAGGCGCAGAACACCGTAACCGCCGAATTTAAGGTGGACGGCGAGACTTTTGAAAAGGCGGTCGAAGCGGCCTACCACAGGAAAAAGAACGGTATCATGGTGCCGGGCTTCAGAAAAGGCAAGGCGACCCGCAAAATGATTGAGCGGCAGTACGGCGAGAGCGTGTTTTTCGAGGACGCAGTTAACGGCATGTACCAAAAAGCAATCGCAGACGTCATTGACGAGCTTAAATTAGACGTGGTTGACGTCCCCGATATTGAGGTGCTGTCTGTTGATAAGGACGAGGGCGTGCTGTTCAAGGCCGAGTTTACAATCAAACCGGAGGTCAGCATAAAGGGCTACTTAGGGCTTGAAATAGAGGAGAACATCAAGGAAGTTACCGAAGATGATATAATGGGTCGGCTCAAGGAGATGCAACTCCGCGGTGCGCGGATTCTCGACGTTGACGACCGCCCCGCACAAATGAACGACACGGTTGTCTTCGACTTCAAAGGCTTCTGTGACGATGTTGCGTTCCAAGGCGGCGAGGCAAAGAACTTCTCGCTTGAACTCGGGAGCGGCAGGTTCATACCCGGGTTTGAAGAACAGATTTGCGGTAAGAATATCGGCGAGGATTTTGATGTCAACGTCACCTTCCCCGAAGACTATCAAGCCCCCGATTTGGCGGGCAAACCCGCACTGTTCAAGTGCAAGATTAACAGCATAAAAGGCAGAGAAATGGTGGAAATTGACGACGAGTTTGCAAAAGACGTCAGTGAATACGACACCCTCGATGAATTAAAAGCCGAAATCAGGACAAAACTTGAAGAAGCGGCCAAAGCCCAAAGCGAGGAGGACGGCGAGAATATATTGTCCGAGAAAATCGTGGAATTGGTCGAGGCGGATATACCCCCGATTATGTTTGAGAATCGCATTGACGACCTAATTCGCGACTGGGAAATTAAGAACAAGCAACAGCAGGGAATGAGCGTGCAGATGTACATGCAGTACGCCAATCAGACGATTGAGCAATTCAGGGAAATGTTCCGCGAGATTGCCGAAAAGCAGGTGAAAATGCGGCTTGCACTTGAGAGAATATCCGAGCTTGAGAATTTGGAGGTCGAGGAAGAAAAGGTCGCCGCCGAGTATGAAAAGTTGTCGGAGTTTTACAAGATGGACGCAGATAAGGTACGGGTTTTGATTGATGAAGAATCCTTAAAGCGGGACTTGAAAGCCGAGAAGGCGTTGGAATTAGTTAAAGAAAATTCAAAAAAGGTTAAAGGAGCAAACGCATGATAGTCAATCCTTATATGGCATTAGTCCCGACTGTAATTGAGCAGACGGGCAGGGGAGAGCGGGCGTATGATATTTACTCGCGGCTCTTGAACGACAGAATCGTCATGTTGCACGAGGAAGTGAACCCGACGACGGCGAGTCTCACAGTGGCGCAGTTGCTGTTCCTCGAGGGGCAAGACCCCGACAAGGACATCTTCCTTTATATAAACAGCCCCGGCGGCTCAATCACTGACGGCATGGCGATTTTTGACACTATGCAGTATATCAAGTGCGAGGTGTCAACGATTTGCCTCGGGCTTGCGGCATCAATGGGCGCGTTCTTGCTTGCGGCGGGCACGAAAGGCAAGCGGTACGCCCTGCCTAACAGCGAAATCATGATACACCAGCCGTCCGCCGGTTACAAGGGGCAGGTCACGGATATTGAGATTCACACAAAACGCCTGCTGTTCATAAAGGACAGAATGAATACGATTTTGTCGGAAAAGACCGGCCAGCCGATTGACATAATCCGCCGCGATACCGAGCGCGATAATTTCATGACAGCGGAGGAAGCGTTGGCTTATGGGATTATTGATAAGGTTATGGAGGCGAAGAAGTAGGTAAAATTTTTGATGTTTGGATAATTAACGGGAGGAAACATTTATGGCAGCCATAAATCAACTCATAAACGAAATAGAAACCCTGCCGTCTGAATACATTCAAGAGATAATGGACTTTGTCGGGTATCTCAAACTGAAAAAATTAAAAAGTATCCCGGAAACTATGCTACTATCCGAAGAATCGTTAGCCAAGGACTGGAATACGCCCGAGGAGGACCGAGCATGGGCAAATTTGTGAAAGGTGACGTTGTAGTTATTAACTTTCCTTTTTCAGACCTTTCGGGTGCAAAACGCCGCCCTGCGCTTGTGATTGCAGATTTAAGCGGCGATGATATTATCCTGTGTCAAATAACAAGCAACTTGAAAAAGGATAAGTATTCAATCCCTATCGAAGAAGGCGATTTCGCCGATAAACAATTGGCAGTCGAGAGCATTGTTCGCCCGAATAAAATTTTCACCGCCGACAAAAATATAATTCAATACACTATCTGTAGAATAGACAACACGAAAACCAACAAGATTATAGAATCCATAATCGAAATGTTAAAACCCCAACAGTAACTTCAAATGTCAAAAGGAGAACCCCCATGAAAAAATTCAAAACAGCACTTATTCTAACACTCGTATCGGCGTTACTGCTGACTGCGTGCGGCGATACTTCCGGTGATTCCGGCGATTCGGGCGACACCGCGCCGGAGCGCACACCCGATGTAGTTATCGACAGTGGCGACAACGGTGACAATGGTGACAATGGTGACAACGGCGAAAACTCCGAAGACCGCAGGAGCCGCCGAGACCTCGAAGATTCCGAGGGCCCCGAAAACCCCGTAAACCCCATAGACCCCGAACTTGAGGGCTATGTAGTTGACGTTTACGGCGTGAGATTTGACTTTGAAGAAGCGTCTCGCTTTATCTTGCCCAACGGCGACCAACTCGCAGGTTTGAGCCAAGAAGAAGACATAACGGCCGAGGAGGCTTTTGAAAGAAGTCAAAGCGGCGTGCGGTATGCGGCGGCTTGGGATGGGGTCGCGCTCATAAAGCAGTCGTCGGGTGCGGGCGTGAACAGCGTTGACAACCCCGAACTGTTTGACATTGAGGCGTTCGAGGTTACAGCCGACCTGCCCCTAAACACCAACAGTATCAGAGTAGTATCAGACGGCGATGTCATTAACGGCTTGACGGTGAAAAACGCCCGCGTTACTGTTTTGGCACCGAGTGATGTCGGCGGCATGGCCGTTTGGAGTCACCTTGAATTTGACGGCGAAATTACCCTCACAGGCTACGTTGTTTCGGCACGAGAGGAGGAAATGTACGTTCCTGTCGGGAGCATTTTCTTCTTCCCCGACCCCGATTCGGGGTTGTCGTTCACGACAAATCCGCGTAGCGACGCGCCGTTTATGTTTTGGCAAGGGGACTTTTTCGAGTATTCGGATGCAATGGCTTTCAGGCTCGGGGATATTCACGATGATGAGTATAACGGCGTTGATTTGCGGGCGATACCCACCGACGGCTCGGCTGTGAAAGTTAGTGTCACGCTGACCGATATAGTTTTGTCTTTGGGTGGCGGCTTGGCGAGCGACGGGCTTTGGGCGCGGATAGTTTCGGTTGAATAACAGGAGGGTTCGCATGAAATCCACTATCAAATTAATTTGGAGCGAGGACGAACGCTTTTGGTACTCGAAGTCGATGGACGAGAGATTCGGCTTGACCTTAGAATCGGGTTCGCTTGACGTTCTAATCGAGCGCGTGAGGGCGGCAGTGCCGGATTTACTCTGCGAAATCGGCTACACCGGCGAAGTTGATTTGAACTTTGAAATTGACAGGAACATCAAACTAAGGGCGGTATCGGCTTAAAAAATAATAAACAAAGGGAACAAACTTATGCTAAGATGCAGTTTCTGCGGTAAAACAGAAAACCAAGTTTTACGTATGCTTTTCGGTGCAAGCGGGTGCATATGCGACGATTGCGTAATCACATCCTACAACATGCTGCTTGACGAGGGCGACATTGAGCCGGACTTTCCGCTGATGCCGCCGCCTCCGTCGCGCAAAGTCAGCGACGATGAGCCGTTTCAATTAGCCGCGCCGACCGAAATCAAGAAGATTCTTGACAGCTATATTATCGGGCAGGAGGCGGCGAAAAGAACCCTCTGCGTGTCGGTTTACAACCACTACAAGCGGACTATGTACGGTGTGAAAAAGACCGGCGAGGACAGCGGCGTCGAGCTTCAGAAAAGCAACGTGCTTTTGATGGGGCCTACCGGCGTGGGCAAAACCATGCTTGCTCAAACCTTGGCGCGGGTGCTTCGTGTGCCGTTTGCAATCGCCGACGCGACCACCTTGACACAGGCGGGCTATGTCGGGGAAGACGTTGAAAACGTGCTGCTCCGACTTATTCAAGCCGCCGATTATGACATCGAGGCGGCTGAACGCGGCATTATCTACATTGATGAAATCGACAAGGTCTCCCGTCGCTCCGAGAACACCTCGATTACTCGCGACGTCAGCGGTGAAGGGGTTCAGCAGGCTTTGTTAAAAATTATCGAGGGTACAGTCTCGAACGTACCCCCGCAAGGCGGCCGCAAACACCCCCATCAGGAATTTATCCAGATTGACACCAAAAACATACTGTTCATCTGCGGCGGCGCGTTCGACGGGATTGAAAAAAATATCGCCAAAAGAATCCACTCGTCCGCAATGGGATTCGGCGCGGAGGTCAAGTCGCAAAAGGAAAAGGAAAGTGCCGGTATCATGCACAACGTCGTCCCCGATGACTTGGTTAAGTACGGCTTAATCCCCGAACTCGTGGGGAGATTGCCGGTTGTGGCGGTGCTTGACGAGCTCGATGCCGACTCGCTCGTGAAAATACTTTCAGAGCCGAAAAACGCCCTTGTCAAGCAGTATAAGTACCTTTTCGAGCTTGACAATATCGACCTCGAAGTCGAGGAGGGCGCGTTGCTCAAGATTGCAGAAAAGAGCCTTGAGCGCAAAACCGGCGCGCGCGGATTGCGCTCCGTCATGGAGGGAATCCTCGCCGAAATCATGTTCACCTCGCCGAGTGACGAGACCGTCAGCAAGGTCATAATCACCACTGCAAGCGTGGAGGGCGGGGAGGCACCACAGGTCGAGTACGGCCAGCCGCGTGCATCGCTCACCCAAAAAAGGCGGCAAAAAAGAAAAATAGGGTAAAAAACCTTGACAAGCAGGAAAATTTATGCTATAATATTACTGTTGTGCGAAAAAAGGCGCAACTAACTACCCACTTCTTGGCTTGGCGGTGTATTCACTCATCTGCCCCTTGCTATGATTCGGGAAATAATAATAAGGAGTGTAACCATGTTACTCAAACACGAAAAAGACGCGGTAATCGAGGCGAACCGCACCCACGACAGCGACACAGGCTCGCCCGAAGTGCAAATCGCAATCCTCACAAGGAGAATCAACGACTTGACCGAGCATTTGAAGCTCCACAAAAAAGACCACCACTCACGGCGCGGGCTGTTGAAGATGGTAGGGCACAGGCGCAATCTGCTCAATTACCTCATGAAAAAGGACATCGAGCGGTACAGAGCGACAATTGCGAAGCTTGGTATTCGTAAATAATCAGCGGCTTTTAGGGCGGATATTTCCGCCCTTTTAACAATGCAGTAGGGACGACCGCCCTCGGTCGTCCGCACAAACGGCATTAAACGGACGACCTGAGGGTTGCCCCGGACGACCGAGGGCGGTCGTCCCTACATTGAGATGCACAAATGAAAGGAATTACAAAAAATGTTCGAGAATCACAAAGTATTCAAAACCACATTCGCAGGGCGCGAATTGACTGTTGAAACGGGGAAGACCTGCGAGCTTGCTAACGGCTCGTGCTGGGTGCGTTACGGCGAGACGGTCGTCATGGTAAACGTCACAGCAAGCGAAAAGCCGCGTGACGGCATCGACTTTTTCCCGCTGTCGGTTGACTTTGAAGAAAGGCTTTACTCTGTCGGGAAAATCCCCGGCGGATTCCTGAAAAGAGAGGGCAGACCGAGCGAAAAGGCAGTGCTGACCTCGCGCGTGGTGGACCGCCCTGTGCGCCCGCTGTTCCCGAAAGATATGCGGAACGATGTCGCGCTCGTGATGACCGTTATGGCGGTTGACCCCGATTGTTCGCCCGAAATCATGGGCATGATTGGCGCGTCGGTCGCGCTGTCGATTTCGGATATACCTTGGGCGGGGCCGCTCGGCGGGATTTCCGTGGGCTTGGTTAATGGCGAAATCGTGTTAATGCCAAGTGCGGAGCAACGCGCAAAGTCCGACCTGAACCTTACGATTGCATCGAGTGCAAAGAAAGTCGTGATGATTGAGGCGGGCGCGAACGAAGTCCCCGACGACGTTATGCTCAAAGCAATCGACCTCGGACACAGCGAAATTGTCTCCACAATCATACCTTTTATTAATGATATAGTCGCACAAGTCGGCAAGCAAAAGTTCGACTTCCCATCAATGGAAGTCGATGCGGAGTTGTTTGAGGAGATACGCGCATTGGCGGAAGACAAGGTTAAATTCGCGCTTGACACTAACGATAAAAACGTCCGTGAAGCGCGTTTGCAGCCTGTGAAAGACGAAATTCACGCCGCAATGCTCGAGAAATTCGGCGAGGATTACCCCGCCAAAAAAGGCATGGTAGACGAGTGCATTTACAAGTTGCAAAAGAAGGTCGTTCGCGCGTGGTTGCTTGCGGACAAGCGTGTTGACGGCAGAAGAATGGACGAAATCCGTCCGCTTGCTTCCGAGGTTGATATACTTCCGCGGGTTCACGGTTCGGGGCTGTTCACAAGAGGGCAGACACAAGTCTTGACAATTACCACGCTCGGGCCAATCAGCGACTCTCAGCGGATTGACGGGCTTGACGACGAGGACAAAAAACGCTACATGCACCATTATAATTTCCCCGGTTACTCGGTGGGCGAAGCCAAGACCAGCAGAGGCCCGGGCCGCCGCGAAATCGGGCATGGCGCACTCGCTGAACGCGCATTAGAGCCGGTTATACCTGCTGTTGAGGACTTTCCGTATGCAATTCGGCTCGTGTCGGAAATTCTCTCGTCAAACGGCTCGACTTCGCAGGGCGCGATTTGCGGTTCTACACTGTCGTTAATGGACGCGGGTGTACCCATAAAGTCGCCTGTAGCGGGCATTTCCTGCGGTTTAATTACCGAGGGCGACAACTGGAAAACCTTCATCGACATTCAAGGCGTTGAAGACTTTTTCGGCGACATGGACTTCAAAGTCGGCGGTACACACAAAGGCATCACCGCTATTCAGATGGACCTGAAAATCGACGGGCTTACCCCCGAAATTATCAAAGAAGCAATAGAAACTACACACAAAGCAAGGATTTATATACTCGATGAAGTCATGCTCAAAGCCATTCCGACACCGCGCGAGACCGTCAATAAGTACGCGCCGAAGATGCTTAACACCAAAGTTCCTGTTGACAAAATCCGCGAAATTATCGGCACGGGCGGCAAGGTTATACAAAAACTTTGCGCTGACTTTGATGTCAAAATCGACGTTGACGAGGACGGAAACGTCTTTGTATGCGGCATTGACATGGAAAAATCGAAAGCCTGCATAGACATGATTGACGCAATCGTCGCAGAACCCGAAATGGGCGCGATTTACAAAGGTAAAGTCGTGCGCGTGACCGGATTCGGCGCGTTCGTAGAATTTGCACCCGGCAAAGAGGGCATGGTGCATATCTCCGAGCTTGAAAACCGCAGGGTCGAAAAGGTCGAGGATATTTGCGACGTCGGCGATATGATTATCGTGAAGATTATCAAAATCGACCCGACAAACGGAAAAATCGGCTTGTCGCGGAAAGAGGCGTTGGCTGATATTGAGAAGAAGAAGGCGAGTAAGGGTGAGTAGTAGGTAAAAATAGTTTAACGCCGTTCAGTGAACCTGAACGGCGTGTTTGTTTCTAAAAAGCCTGATGCCAAGCCGTCAGCCCTCTTAAAAATATGGCTGCCACGAGACTTAGCGTGTTCGCGACTATAGTATATATTAATAGCTTTACAGTTTTTTCGTCAGCCATTGTTTTGCTTTTGCGGTAGATGTAAAATTCCGATGAGTAGACAAGGATTTCGAGCAGGATTATAGACAAGATGTGCGGCAAGGGCAAAAGTATGTAGAAAAATCGCATAATCAGTTGAGTACCGAAGTTCACAAGAGCGATAAATTCGAGTTTTTTGCCGCTTTTGAAGCGGAACAAAACCGCGGTCAGCACTTCTACTCCGATAGACAGACCGACAAAAAAGCCGGTAATAAAAATGCTGAACATTACAAACCACGGGTTCACCGACCGCAACGGCACAACTTTACCAGTTAAATAGTCGTAAGTGAGATGATTTTGGAAATTCAAAAACTTTGTTTCTTTTGGGAGTAAAAACGCATTTGAAATCGAGACAATCGCGCCCTCATGGTCGAGAAAGGCGAGTTTCACCTCGCGATAATTCTTCATCAAGTCTTCAAATTGATTGAAAAACTCACCGAACTCCCTGTTATAGCCGAAAATGACACTTCCGCGCCTGCCGTATCCGTGGTCTCCGCCGATTTCAATTGAAGACGCGGAGTCTTTGTAATGAAAAGTGAAACTTCTGAAATCGTCTTGATTGTAAAGAACTATGTCTGATTCTGCCGAGAAATTATAATATTCAAGGTTTTGAGTGTTCAAAGGCGTGTATTTTGGGTCGTCGGGGTTGATTTTAATTAGTAAATCCGCATAAACAATCCCGCCGGGAAGGTTCGAGAAGGAAAAAAACAGCAGGGGCGCAGGCGGCGCGGAATTAGCCGACACAGTGAGGGTCAGCGACAGGGCGAGCATTACTATTGTCGTGAAAATTATTACGCGCTTTATGTTTTTCATAATTTCAATACCATGCCGCCCACGCCTGCACAAATCTCAATGAAAATTGCGTAATTCCGCGAATTACCGGGCATAGGGACACGCCTTCATGTAATTATTTTCAAACTTTCACCCTACCGTGTTTTATTTACGCAACCTCAATCCTCCGCACCCACTCCCCGTCAACCCTCTCCACCGTAATAACCACATCAAAAGGCTCGAATTGCGGGTCGAAGACGTGGAGGTCGCTCAGTTTGGTTTTGAACACAAACTCGTCGTCGGTCTGCGAGATTAGGTACATCGGCGAGTAGGTCCAGAAGTCTTCGCGGTGCGCGGTTCGGTACAGTCCCTCACGCTCGTATTCCCAGAAAGTTATGTCGATGTAATCCCGCGCAAATTCCCGCTCACGAAGTCGGCTTATGAAGCCGTTTTCGGGTTGGTTAATCGGCGCGTCGGTCTTTGTGAGAAATTTCGTCGTGTAGGTTTTGTTGGGTTGCGGCCTTGCGAAAAGCGAAGTCCCATACACCGTGTCAAAATACATGGTGTCGGGGGTTCGCATGTCAATCCAAAAAGCCGTCTGCTCCGCAGTACCGCCGTTGAAAAACACCAACACGTTTTCGCCGACAAGATAAGGGCCTTCGTTCCAGCCGAGCCCGATATTGATTTTCTCGGAGTCGTCTAAAATAAGCGGCAAATCGTCTTTCCAACCGTCCCAAGTGCCGAAAAAATACTCCCTGAACAGGTCGAAATACTCTAACTCGACCAAGTTTTCTTTGTCGATGTAGAGATTATTCTCGTCGATGTAATACCCCAAAAGCTCAATCGCCGACAAGTCCCACATGTCATAAGGGGATTTTTCGGGTTCTTCGGGCGGTTCGGGGTCGGGGGTAATTGCGGGAGTTTCAGGCTCACTTGCGGCGATTTCGTGCAAATCTTCAAATTCGGCGATTTCGAGAGTTTCGGGGACAGGGGGAATCGCAACATCGGTTTTATTGCAAGCGGTAATTGCAATCGAAAAAGCCGCAATAATCAAAAGTTTCCAACCAAGTTGTCTCATTACTCTCCAATAGCCTCCCGCACAGCCAACGCGAATTGCGCCGGGCAGGACGTCCCCCGGTTGCCGCAAGTCACGCTTTCAAGGCGTTTGATGGCGTCTTTGGGGTTCATGCCCTCGAGCAGGTTGGCGGCACCTATTGAGAAGCCGCCGCAACCGCCGTGAAACTTCACGTTGGTAATCACGTCGTTGTCAATCGCGAAGGTGATTTTCCCCGCACAGACGTTTTTGGGTTTGTATTCGTAAGTTTGCATTTTCATTCTCCCTTCAAATTAATGCAGAAATAATAATGCAGAATGCAGAAATTATTTTGTTTAGAAGTTGTTTTCCGACGGAAATAAGCGTGTAATTCTAATTATTTCTGCATTTTGCATTCTGCATTCTGCATTATTTTACACCGACACCGACTTTTTATGTACAAAGCTTTGAATGGCGGCGAGGGATGCGGGCGGGGTGGTGCTGGAGCCGAGCGGCTTCGGCGAGTGGTTGTAAATCCCGTGAAAGTCCGAGCCGCCCGTGGTTATGAGTTTGTGCTTGCCAGCAATCTCGAGCAGGGTCTTCTCGTATTCGGGGCTTGCACTTTGATGCCAGACCTCGACCCCCTCAATGTCGCCGTTTTGCGCCAATTCTTCCAACAACTCCAAGTTATTGTAGACCTTTGGGTGCGCCAAAACCGCAACGCCGCCGGCTGAGTGAATCAACTGCAACACGAACCGAACCTCCGGGTACTCGTCAGCCTCACGGGATACTTCCGCGGCGCAAAGCCCGTCTGCCGCTTGAAAAATCTCCTTGTACAGGTCGCCGTACATCTGGGTAGTATAGCCGTAATCCATGAGGGCGTGCATTATGTGGCACTTGTAAATCGCCTTGCTCCCCGATGCGTGCTTTAGGACGTGGTCGAACAAAATATCATATTTTTCAACAACTTTCATCGCCATTGCCTTGCCGCGGACTTTCCGTGCCTCGGAAGTGCGGATGCAAAGCCCCTCGAGACGGTCGGGTTTTCTCGGCAGGTAGCAGATTATATGGGCTTTTGTGTTGCGTTTGCCGTCATACGCGGAGAACTCGACAGCCGGGATTACCTTTACGCCGTAACGCTGACCCAAGACGTGCGAACGCGACAGTGAAGCCAAACAGTCGTGGTCGGTTATGGCAATGCAGTCGAGCGAACTGCGCTTTGCCAACGAGATAATCTCCTCAATACCGAGCGAACCGTCCGACAGCGTGGTATGACAGTGCAAGTCAATCTTCATTACATTTCCTTTCAAGGGGGGGCTATTTTATTACTTTACCTTTGATTTTGGGTTTACTTTGCGGCGATTGATGCTGGGATTTTGACTTAGACTTGTCGGCTTTGAATGCCGCCTCACGCCCGCCGAAGTCCTCGAACAGCGGTCGGTCGTCTTCGTCGTCGGTATCGCCGTCCGCGGAATAGTCGGGGATTTCGGGGTTCTTCTCACCGCGTTTCTCGTAGTAGGGGTTGATGATATATTTTTGAATTACCGGGTAGGAATTAAAAACCGAGACAAAACTAATCCACGCCATGGGTATAAGCGGCAGAAACAGCACCGAAATAGTGAAAGTCATGAGCATACCGACGAGAAAGGCGAGCAGTACTAACAGAGTAACGACGTTGCTTTTTATGCCCAAAACGGCCAAGAAAAACGAGTTCTTGATAATTTGGTTCATGGTTAATTTCAGCGCGGCGATTTGCGGGAAGATGTAGAAGTGCATCATTATGATAAAGCCGCCGGTCGCGAGGGTAATCGAGGTCATTGCGATGTTCATAAGGCTTGAATCCTCGCCCATTTGGTAGAAGTAATACAAGAGCGAAAATGTAAGCGCGACGACGAAAACTATATCAAACAGGCCGATTATCAGCCCTTGCTTGAAATTTTTCTTGAACGAGTCCAAAAATTCATCGAAAATAAATATCGGCTGTTCAAGGGTGAACTTCCGCATGATTTGCGTCATGGCGACTGTTGCGGGGCCGATTGTGACAATCGGCAGGCAGAACAGGAAGTAAATCAGGTTCACTTGGAAAAACTTCCAGAATTTCCGCGCAAAAAGCTCCCAAAACTTAAAGAAAGGCCGCTTGACGGGCGCGTCTTTCGCGACACCCGCACCTGAGCTTGCGTAATCAAAAAAACCGAAGAACGCCAAAATATCAACTCCTTTTGTAGGGAAAGAGGGTTTCATGGACTTGGAGGGGGGCAGAGGGGGGTAGTAGGGGTACGGCGGGCGCAAATAACCGCACGCCCGCGTTCTACGCTTGATAAAGTTTAACTTTCTCCCCCTCAAGACTTTTTAAGAAGCACAAACCCATAGGCGAGGGAAAACTTGCAATAGACAGCAAACCTATTAAGTCGTGAACTTGTAAGGTCGCAATCGAGAGAGTGGAGTCTGAACGGTTTGTGTGGCGAGCTGGCGGTTATTTGCGCCCGCCGTACCCCTACTACCCCCCTCTGCCCCGACTGCCCCCTATAACTCGCAAAAATTTTGCTGTATGTTATGGGTTTTACAGCCACCTATATTAATTATATCACAACGGACAGGCATTTGCAAGCGATATATCTTGATTTGTGAATTAATTTATGGTAAAATAAGGTAATTACGAAAATCAATTGCGAAATCCACGGGCGAACGCAGTTCGCCCCTACGCCGGGTTTTTCTACATAGTATATCTGAACATCGTAGGGGCGAACTGTGTTCGCCCGCAAAATAGCAGGTTTTTTAAGCGGTTTAATTACAAATATAAGGGGAAAGATTGAAGATGAAAAAATTAATGCTCGCCATGAGCGGCGGGGTTGACAGCTCGGTTGCGGTGGTTCTGTTGAGGGAGAAATACGACTTGTGTGGTGCGACTATGCGGCTGTTTGGTGATTCCGAATCCGAATCCGATTCCGCGAATTCTGCGATTTCAGAAGCACGGAAAATCGCCGAGACCTTGAAAGTCCCGCATTACGTTTGTGACTTGCGGGAGAGCTTTAAGGCGGGTGTGATGCGGAGTTTCGCGGAGTCTTATATAAACGGCGAGACCCCGAATCCTTGTGTTGTCTGCAATAAATATATAAAGTTCGGCGAGTTTTTGGACTGGGCCGTGGACACTTTGGACTGCGAATTAATGGCGACGGGGCATTATGCGCGGGTCGAGTTTGATAAGGGCAGTGGGCGGTATCTGCTGAAAAAGGCGCAGTCCCGCAAAGACCAGAGCTACGTGCTGTACAGCTTGTCACAATCGCAGTTGCGGCGGGTGATTTTCCCGCTCGGCAGTCTTGATAAACTCCGAGTGCGCGAGATTGCAGAGGCTCACGGCTTGACAAATTCTAACAAGCCCGACAGTCAGGACATCTGCTTTGTGCCGGACGGCGATTACGCCGGGTTCATTACGCGACACAGCGGGTTCACGCCCGAAAGCGGCGAAATTACCGACAAAGACGGGCGAATCCTCGGGGTTCACGGCGGCATTATCAAGTACACGGTCGGTCAGCGCAAGGGTTTAGGCTTGGTCTCGCCCGAGCCGCTTTATGTAATCGGGAAGAATGCGGGGAGCAATCGCGTTGTGGTCGGCGGCAATGCCGAGTTATTCACAAATCGGCTCACGGCGCGGGATGTAAACTGGATTGCGTTTGAAAAGTTACAGCAGGATA
>Ga0099364_10005209_pt1 | contig 19410 bp, 18 predicted proteins | sample TergutTh196P3_FD_73070 | JGI IMG/M metagenome (GOLD analysis project Ga0099364, IMG submission 73070) | Microcerotermes parvus P3 segment gut microbial communities from Pointe-Noire, Republic of the Congo - Th196 P3 | ecosystem: Host-associated > Arthropoda: Insects > Digestive system > Gut ...
TAATTTCAAGTAAGATGATTATAATAGAAAAAGGTCGAAACCAATTGGTTTCGACCTTTTTGTTCTATGTCTTTTTCTTTTGTCATATTTTTTCTAATTGCGTTCAAAATTGAAGGGTTACCTAAAAGTTAGATTTTTCAAATGGTAATTGTAAGTTGTCAAGTAAAAGATACGTAGTGCCGGAAACATTTGTAGTAAATTAGAATGTGTTTTTTATATGCTGTAGGTATTATCGCTCGGCAGAAAAAACAATATCACACACAACAGCAAGCCGTTAGGAACGCAACCTTGCTTGTTTCGGTCGCAAACCTGACGGCTTGCAAATTATAAAATTAGCTTACGCTGAATGTTGTTTCTTAATAATATAACAAATAGTATATCTCTCTATAAACTCAAGTTAATAGTTTTAAAAGCGATTAATAGGAGAAACTTTGTAGGCGTGATTGTAAAAAAAACCGTTAAAGCACTGCCTTAACGGTTTCGTAATTCTATTCTATTAATTATTCGTTATTAGAAATAGAGAGTTAACATAAGTTGACCTTTGGTTACTGTACTGAAACGGATTTCACCTGTTCGGCCATTCAAAGAGCGTACAGTTTTTTCTACTATTTGGTTTTGAGGCACATTCCATTCTTCTGTAGTTGTTTCACCTTGCCATCTGTTTGAAAGTTTTAACCCTAATCCAAACTCACCACCAATAGACATTTTAGGTGCAATGAAATATTCAACACCAACAAAACCGCCTACTTTAAAACTTAATGTGGTACCATCTTTTTGTTCCAATGTTCTTACATCAGGATTAAAAGAACCTCCATTAAAGTCAGAAGAAGTAGTAGGAGCTGGATTGATTTCGGTCATCTCATTGGCGTAAAGATACTTATATTTACTGCTTCCAAAACCTATACCAACTTCACCGCCATAAAAAGCTTGTAAACGGTGGTATCCACGGTGAAATACATAACCTGCAGCTAAATCTACATTATTAGTATTACGCTTTCTTACATCAATAACAGTTTGTCCATTATATTCTCCATCTTGTTGAAAAGCAAAATCATTTCTTACCGTTCCTTTACTTACATTACTTCCAAAATTAAGGTTTAATGTAGCACGAATAGATGTGTTATCAGTTAAGAAATATTGTCCGGAAAGTCCTAAATCATTAAAAAACTCAGGTGCTTTGGCATCTGCATCACTAAATATACCGCCTAAGTACTCAAGAAACGGATTTACACTAATAGAAAGACCGAAATCTCCTTGTTTTGGAAGAATCTCGTGACCGTTTTTAGACAGCGGTCCTCTTTTTTCTACTTCTATGATTTCAATTGTTTGAGCAAAAGCCCCAACAATACCTGCATAAAGTAGTATAGTTGTTAAAAATATTTTTTTCATTTTGTTCTCTTAAATTTATTAATAATATTTTTTAATACACCTTAAGGCAGATTACTCAAATTTTGAACTAAAATAGCTAATAGTCTCAAAAGCATTGCCACCAGGCACAACAAATGCAGAACCACTTGCACCTTCAAATACACGAGTTTGAGTTTGAGTTGGACTCATTCTGTAAACAGCTTTGAATGCATCTCCAGTGATAGTTGCAGTAACACCAGCATTTTTAGTAGGAACATTAGAGAAAGTAAATGTACCATTAGTGCCTACAGTTGTAGAAACTCTATATACACCATTACCAGCTCCAAGAGCAGAATTCTGAATAGTTAAGAAAATAACAGTTCCTTGTGGTGCAAATTGAAGAGTAGTAACCGGTAATGTAGCGTCAAGTGTTGCATGTGCAATACCAGTGATAGTTCCTGTTTCCAATGCAGAGATGTTAACTGCTTCTGCTGGATCTTCTTTAGTACAAGAGGTTAAACTTAAACCCGCTGCCAAGGCAAAAAATGCCACAATGTGTAAAAATCTCTTTTTCATTTTTTTTGTTTTAAATTTGTTAATAAATAAAATGAGTTTTGACTATTGTCGAAAGCAAAAGTAAATATATTTATTAATATTCCAAAAGAAGTATGTAATTATTTTAAAGAATATGTAATTATTTTGTTGTAAAAATGTAAAATGTTGGATTGTTTTTGTTTTTCAGTCGAATAACTGTTAAAGAAATATAAAATTCGGATAATTTAGCGTAGAATCGGCATATCTAAAGCCAAATTTTAAATGCCTTACTTCCTTAATTTGGTTCCGGAATAAGCATAATCATAAAAAAATACCTACTTTTGTCTTATGGATAAAATGCATTACATAATATCGTATATAAAATATATGTTATGTTCTCGTCATTATAGAGGTGATGGAGTGCATTCTCCGTTTATATTTAGGCTGATTAAATACGTATTCAGAGAACAAAATCCATACTATATATACAATAGTGTAGAAAAAGCCAGAAGTTCACTGTTGAGCGACTCAAACGAAATTGCAAATAAAGACTATGGAACGGGAACAGCAAAGAAGCGAAAAATAGCCGACATGGCTGGAAAATCGCTAAAAAGCAAAAAATATTCCCAACTACTGTTTCGGCTAATTAATTTTTCAAAACCAAAAACAATATTGGAGCTGGGTACTTCGTTGGGTATAACAACAATGTATTTGGCAGGAGCCGACTCCGAGTCGCGCTGCATAACGGTAGAAGGTTGTCCGCAGACGCTTGAAGTTGCCCGTCGATTGTTCAACCAAAATAATTATACAAATATTGAATCGCATTGCGGAAACATAGATAACTTATTGTTGGAGTTGTTGCAAAATATCCATGAGTTGGATTTTGTTTTTTTTGATGCCAATCATAAAAAAGTGCCGACGTTAAATTATTTTTATCAATGTTTGGAAAAAACATCTGCGAAGAGTATCTTTGTTTTCGATGATATCTATTGGTCAAGAGAAATGACTCAAGCTTGGAAACAGATTATCAACCATCCGTGCGTTCGCGTGTCAGTAGATATTTTTCAGATGGGAATTGTTTTTTTTGATGAAGAATTGCAAAAAGGGAATTATAGATTAAGATTCTAGTCTTAAACCAAGATTTTATAAGATTAAAAGATTTTCAGGATAATTTGGTAAATCCTAAAATTCTGATTTTGACGATTATGAAAAGTAAACTATATACAAAAACAGGCGACAAAGGCACCACGTCATTAATTGGTGGTTCGCGGGTTGTGAAAAATCACATTCGCTTGAATGCTTACGGCACGATTGATGAGTTAAACAGTTTTTTGGGAATGCTTCGTTCTCAACTTCCGGATGAGGAAGATAAAAATCAAGTATTAAAAATTCAGCACGATTTATTTAAGGTGGGTGGTGCGCTCGCTTCCGAAGATGAAGAATATGCAAAATCGTGCCTTGACGATGTGGATATAGAATGGCTCGAACAGCAAATTGATATTATCGACCAAAAATTGCCACCGCTTCAACGTTTTGTTATTCCTTCCGGTTGTTTCCCGGCGGCTGTTTGCCACGTTTGCAGGACTGTATGCCGAAGGAGCGAGCGAGCAATATACGGTTTGTCGGAAAAAGAATATGTGCCTGGTAATATACTAAAGTATGTAAACCGTTTATCGGATTATTTCTTTGTATTGTCGCGAAAAATATCTATTGCACACAGTGAAGAAGATTTTTTTTGAATTTGTCAGAAGCTGTTTAAATTCTGCTAAAAAGAGCCTAAATGGATACGAAAAATAAAAAATAATAAATTTCTTTGGAAAATTTAAACAGCTTCTGATTGCAAGTAACAAAATTTATTATAATTTTGCAATCCCTTATAAAAGAGTGATAAAAATAAACACAATAGTTGAATTATGTATTGGACGTTAGAGTTAGCCTCAAAATTAGAAGATGCGCCATGGCCTGCGACTAAAGACGAACTAATTGATTATGCTATGCGTTCAGGTGCGCCATTGGAAGTAGTTGAAAACTTACAAGAAATCGAGGATGAAGGAGATATTTACGAAAGTATAGAAGACATTTGGCCCGATTATCCGACAAAAGAAGACTTCTTTTTTAACGAAGAAGAGTACTAATTTTAACATAAAATGTTAAAATTTTAACATTTTTGAAAAAAAAGTACGAAAAAAGTATAATATGTCATAAAAATCCGTTAATATTGTAGGCTTTATTATTGCGAGAAGAGTACAGAATATTGCGAATATGAAGAAATTTGTTGTCATTTTAATTTCATCAGTTTTTATAATTAGTTCTGTAAGAGCACAATTCGACCCGCAATTTAGCCAGAATATGAACTTTCAGTCTTATTCAAATCCGGCAATGATGTCGATGGACGGCAAAGCCAACGTAATGGGTTTGAACAGGCAGCAATGGGTGGGAATAACGAATGCCCCCGTAACAACACTTTTTAACCTAAGCCTTCCGTTTAAAATAAACGATACGAAGCACGTAGGTGGATTGTTGTTTTTAGACGATAGATTAGGACTTTTTGCAAATCAAGGCGTTTATTTGCAGTATGCTTATCAGCGAAAAATGTGGGATGGGTTATTAAGTGTGGGAACAAACATTGGAGTGTTGAACGTTATGTTTGAAGGAACAAAAACGTTTATCCCCGAAAGTAATTATCACACAATGAGTGGTGACCCTGTTATTCCAACAGCAGACGAAAACGGAATAGCTTTCGACATGACGCTGGGAGCAACTTATTATGATGAAAAGAAATATGCGGGAATTTCATTGGCGCATTTAACAAATCCATTGATAAACATAGGAGAAAAGGCGACTGTTGCTGTCAGACCATTGTTATATCTTACGGGCGGATACAATTTTTTTTCGGAAGATGCGTTGTATGTAATAAAGCCATCGTTGTTTTTCAAAACAGATTTTGCTTCTTGGCAAATAGATTTGAATACAATAATAGAATATAAACAGCGGTTTTATGGTGGTTTATCGTACCGATATCAAGATGCGGTAGTGTTGTTGGTAGGATTTAAGTTTAGCGGAGTCAATATCTGCTATTCATATGATATAACAACATCAAAATTAGCAAGAGCCGGTGGAGGTTCCCACGAAATAATGCTGGGTTACAGTTTTCTAATTGAACGTTCGAAAAGAAATAGAACCAAAAGCGTAAGAATTTTATAAATAGAGAGAAAAATAATAACCAAATATAAAACAAAATCCCTATTTTTGCAGGGTAAGTTTCGGTTAAACCTTAAATAATAAAAAATAAATACATACACATGAAAAAATTACTATTTATTTCGATGGTAGCAACCATAATGTTATCTAGCTGTTCTTCAGGAAGTAATGGAGAACTCATTGGTGTGTATACCAGATCATGGAAAGAGCCCGTTCCGTTTGGAATGGTTTATGTAAAAAGAGGCGCTTTTATGATGGGTCAGAACGACCAAGAGGCGAACTGGGCAATGTCGGGGCAATCTCGCAACGTTACAGTGGATCCCTTCTGGATGGACGATACCGAAATAACCAATAGCGAATACAAACAATTTGTTTTTTGGGTAAGAGATTCCATCTTGAGAGAAAAACTGGCAGATGCAGGGTTAGATGAATTCCGGATTACCGAAGACAGAAGAGGTAACCCGATAGAACCTCCCAAACTTAACTGGCGTACAAGAATTCCTTGGAACAGACCTTCGGACGAAGCTAGAGAAGTAATTGACCAAATGTATTTTACCGGAACAGATGCCATTGAAATATCTCGACAAGTAAACTCTGCAATTTTGAACTACAAATACTTGTGGATTGACTACAATCAAGCAGCATTAAAAGTAAACAAATTTAATCCTCAAAAAGGAGGATATGATAGAAGCATTGAAGGATTAGGCACTACAAAAGACTCTGCCGATGTGATGATTTCAAAAGATACCGTTTTCTTCTTTGAAGACGGCTCATTCGAAAACAGAACAGTTTTCAGAGAACTTAGGTCGCGTTCAGACTTTATTTCTTCTAAACTTATAAATGTATATCCCGACACATTGGCTTGGGTACGCGATTTTACCTACGCTTACAACGAACCTTATCTGAAAATGTATTTTGCCCATCCTGGTTATGGAGAATACCCGGTAGTGGGAGTATCTTGGGAGCAAGCTACAGCTTTTGCTCAGTGGAGAACGGTTTATTACAATACTTTCCAGTTAGCTAACAATGGTTTGGAAGTTCAAGCTTACCGCTTGCCGACAGAGGCAGAGTGGGAATATGCTGCCCGTGGCGGTCGCCAATTAACCCAATATCCTTGGGGTGGTAATTACGTAAGAACTGCAAAAGGCTGTTTTTTGGCTAACTTCAAACCTCAACGCGGAAATTATGCTGTCGATGGATACTTGATACCTGCTAAAGTAGGTTCTTATCCTCCGAATAACTTCGGTTTATATGACATGGCAGGAAACGTAGCCGAGTGGACTTCAACAGCTTTCCACGAATCAAACTATAGTTTTGTGCACGATATGAATCCTAACTATCAGTATCATGCAAAAAGTTTCGACCCGGATGTAATGCGCAGAAAAGTAATCAGAGGCGGTTCTTGGAAAGATATAGCTTACTTTTTACAGTGCGCAACAAGAACGTACGAATATCAACAAGAATCTCGTTCATACATTGGATTTAGATGTGTTCGTAGTGTTATCGGGGAATTTTAAAATAAAAAAATAATTTAAATAAATTTAATACAAATAAAAAAATCAAAATCAAAATGAGTACAGTAGTAGCAGCAGGAGAAAAAGTTCCATTTTTTGAAAGTTATCGTTGGAAAAGAATTAATGGCGTAGCATATGGTGTTGGAGCATCGCTTGTAATTATTGGAGCATTGTTTAAAATTATGCACTGGCCCGGTGCAGGAATCGTATTAACAATAGGTATGTTGACAGAAGCTATATTGTTTGCGATAAGTGCTATTGACAAACCGCACAAAACTTTTGACTGGAGTGTTGTTTTCCCTGAATTAGGTGGAGAAGACGGACACGGAGTTAAAAAAGGTTCGACTAAATTGCCGGCTATCGAAACAGCTTCTTTATCAGAAGCAGATGTAGAAAAATTATCAAGCAGCATTAAAAAACTGACAGAAACTGCCGGACAGTTAGGTTCTGTTACTTCTGCAACTGAAGTTACCGAAAAATATATCAAAAACGTATCATCGGCAAGCGATGCTATCGGTTCTTTCTCAAACTCACAAAGAAGTTTGACAGAATCATCATCAGTGTTGGTAGATTCTTTCAAAGGTTTCGCTTCAAATATGTCTGCAGTTTCAAACGACTCCAAATTATTTGTGGAGAAAATTGCTACATTGAATCAAACATTGAGTTCAGTAAATGCTACTTACGAATTGCAACTTAAAAATATGAGCATGCAAGCAGAATCTTTCTCGGCAGTAAATGAAAGTTTGAGTAAAATCAATGTAGTAATGGATTCTTCAGTAAAAGAAACAGAAGCATACAAAGAGCAAACAGCCAAATTAACTCAACAAGTTAGCAGCTTAAATAATATTTATGGCAATATGTTGAATGCTATGAATGTTAGAGCATAATTAAATTAAAAACCTGAAAAAAAAGATTAATAATAAATTATGAGTGGAGCAGCAAATTGTCCGGAAACCCCGAGGCAAAAAATGATAGGTATGATGTACCTCGTTCTGACGGCTATGTTAGCTCTTAACGTGTCGGCTGATATTTTGAATGGGTTCGTCTTAGTAAATAATAGCTTGAGAAGTACGTTGAATACATCTGAAATAAGAAATAACGCCCTTTATAACCGTTTTGAATACGACTATGAACAAAATCCTGTAAAAGTAGGCGAATGGTTGGGAAAAGCAAGAGTAGTGCGCGCAGAAGCAGACAGCGTTTTTAATTTCATTCAAGGAATGAAAATGCGTATCGCAAGAATTGCCGATGGTGCAGGTGCAAATCCCGATAGTTTAGTACGCGGTTCAAATCTTGATGCGGCAGGACAAGTCGGTCTTGTAGAAAGACAAGGAATAGCGTTGCAACAGAGATTGCATGCTTTTAGAGATACACTTAATTCAGTAGTTGAGCAAGAAGCATTAAGAGACCAGTTCTCGAATATGTTCGCGGCTACATCAACAAGACCAGGTACACCTTGGGAGAATCAGCTTTTTGAATTTATGCCTGCAGTGGCTTCGATAACCATTCTTACTAAATTCCAAAACGATATTAGAAATGCCGAAGCAGAAGCAGTACAATATTTAATGAGGCAGACAGATGCAGGTGACTTCCGTGTGAACTTGATTGACGCAGCGATACTTGCTACATCAGACTATGTAATTAGTGGAGGACAATATACGGCGCAGATTATATTAGCGGCACAAGACACCACCAAAAAACCGATTGTTACCATCGGTGGCAGAGTAATTCCGGATGGATTGTATAAAGTGCCTGCTTCCACAGTAGGAACACATACTTACAAAGGAACTATAGAGTTGCCTGGTATTGACGGAGCAGACCCGATAATACGTCCTTTTACAGGAACTTATACAGTAGGTGCACCGGTAGCGATTATTTCTGCAGATTTGATGAATGTTTTCTATGCCGGTATCGAAAATCCGGTTAGCATTTCGGTTCCCGGCGTACCTGCTGCAAATATCAACGCAACAATTGAGGGCGGAACAATAACACGCACAGCCAAAGGATGGTCGGTAAAACCGGCGCGCGTTGGACAAAATGCAGTTATTAAAGTTTCGGCTACAATAGACGGAAAATCTCAATTTATTGGCGATGGTACATTCCGTGTGAAAGCATTGCCGCCTCCCGTTGCATTTATCGCCTATAGAGATGCGCAAGACAATCCGGCGAAATACAAAGGAGGTACGCCGTTTAATAAGGCGTTCTTGTTGGCATCTGCAGGTGTTAGAGCAGAACTTGATGATGCAGATTTAGATGTAACCTATACTGTGTTAAGTTTTGAAACAAATATGACCGATGCTATGGGTAACACCATCATTGAACTGTCTGATGGCAATAAATTCTCGGCGAGACAAATGAACGCAATGAGAGGATTGGCCAGAGGAAAGAGATTCTTTATTACCCGTACGAGGGCAAAAGGTCCCGACGGCATAGAAAGAGTATTGCCTCCGATAGAAGTTATTGTAAATTAATAGATTATTTGTAATCTATCTTTCATCTGTAAAATTTTAAAGCTAAAAGCTATGAGAGAAATAAAGCGTTTTCTTATTATCGTTTCGCTCTTGTTGACATCAATGTCTGTGTTGGGGCAAACCGACAACTCTTTCTTCAATGAGTTTGGAGAAATAGACACAAACTTGCCAACCAGCGGTCCGAAAGAGGATTTAAGACCGATAGAATTTTTAAATCCGAGAGCCGATGATATTTTTTGGCAAAGAGTTGTGTATCGTATGATAGACCTTCGTGAAAGAATCAATGCACCGTTGTATTTCCCCGAAGAATCGGGAGATAATCGTCAGAGCCTTTTTACATTGATATTTAGGTTAATGCAAGAAGGAAAGATTATGGGCTTTGAATTTAATGCTGAAAGAGAAATTTTCTCTGATGAAAAGCGCGTAGAGTTTGCCGATGTATTGCAAAAGCTTGATGTGTATTATCAAACAGAAGAAGACCCGTTGACAAACGAAACAATCTATATCATCGATGAAAGTGATATACCAAATCGCCAAGCATTGAAATTTTACTTGAAAGAAGTATGGTTTTTCGACAAACACACTTCTATCTTTAACGTAAAAACATTGGCTATTTGCCCTGTTGTTTCGAGCGAATCAGATATAGGCACGATACGTCAACCTTTGTTTTGGGTTCCGTTTGATATGTTAAGACCGCACTTGTCGCAAACAGAAGTATTGTTGAGCGAAAAAAACAATGGTATGCGGATTTCTTTCGATGACTTATTTATCAAACGTCGCTACGGAAGTTACGTTTACAAAGAATCAAATGTTCAAAACAGGTCGCTGTTAGAGTATTGCTCAACTTTTGAAGAAGTACAAAGAGAACAAGAGAGAATGAAAGTAGATTTAATCAATTTTGAACAAGATTTGTGGGAATATTAATAATAAAAAAAGAGTTGCATAAAGCAGCTCTTTTTTATTTTTAGATTGCTTCATTCTTCACAATGACGTAAAAATCAACAACACATCATTGTGAGGAATGAAGCAATCTATGCGATTTATAATTATTTTTTGTTTATTTTTGCAAATCGTCAATCTAAAATCGTCAATTTATATATGTCAACATTAAGGTTTAAAGTAGTAGAAGAAGCGTTTAAAAAGAAGTCTGTGCCCGTTTCTGCGCCGTCTAAATACACTTCCGATTATTACGGGAAATATGTATTTACAACATCGGTAATGGCAAAATACCTATCGCCGGATGTGATGAAAGCATTAACAAACGCCATTGACAAAGGAATGACTTTGGACAGAAAAATTGCAGACGATGTTGCTGCAGGTATGAAAATGTGGGCGATGGAACTTGGTGCCACACATTACAGCCATTGGTTTCAGCCGCTGACAGACGGAACAGCAGAAAAACACGATTCTTTTATCGAATATGTTGGCAGTGGTCCGGGCGAAAAGATAATCGAAGCTTTTTCCGGAAAACTGCTTGCACAGCAAGAACCCGATGCTTCATCTTTCCCAAATGGTGGTATTCGCAGCACATTTGAGGCGCGCGGATATACGGCATGGGATCCATCTTCGCCTGCTTTTATTGTTGACGATACCCTATGTATTCCTACCATATTTATTTCATATACAGGCGAGTCGTTGGATTTCAAGGCACCGTTATTGAAGTCGTTGGCGGCTGTCACTAAATCGGCAACAGCCGTTTGCCAACTATTCGATCCAAATGTAAAGAAAGTGATTACATATTTAGGTTGGGAGCAAGAATATTTCCTCGTTGATGAAGGATTATATGCTGCTCGCCCCGATTTATTGCTCACAGGGCGCACGCTAATGGGACATGAATCGGCAAAAAATCAGCAGTTGGAAGACCATTATTTCGGTGCGATTCCCGGACGCGTTGCTGCGTATATGCGCGATTTGGAATTTGAAGGTTACAAATATGGCATTCCTCTGAAAACGCGTCATAATGAAGTCGCGCCCAATCAGTTTGAGTTTGCGCCGATTTTTGGTGAGGCAAATTTGGCGGTTGACCAAAACTTGCTGTTTATGTCCATTATGAAAAAGGTGGCGCGCAGGCACGGATTTCGCGTGTTGCTACACGAAAAACCGTTTTCGGGCGTAAATGGTTCGGGCAAGCATTGCAATTGGTCAATCAGCACCGATACAGGCGTTGGTTTATTGACGCCCGGAAAAACATCGCAAGAGAATCTTCAATTTATTACATTTCTTGTCAATGTGTTGATGGCGGTTTATAAAAATAATGCGTTGCTCAAAGCATCGATTATGACTGCGCCGAACGCGCATCGCTTGGGCGCGAACGAAGCGCCGCCGGCAATTATTTCCGCGTTTTTGGGTTCACAGCTCACTGCTGTTCTCGACAGCTTGGAAACAAGTACGAGCGAGGAAGCTATTATTGATGATGGTAAAAAGAAATTGAGCTTGGGTATCGCTCACATTCCCGAAGTGTTGTTGGACAACACAGATAGAAACAGAACTTCGCCTTTTGCCTTTACGGGCAATCGTTTTGAGTTTCGCGCGGTGGGTTCTTCAGCCAATTGTTCTACAGCGATGATTGCCTTGAATTCTTCGGTGGCTTCGCAGTTGCTGGAGTTTAAAACGGAGATTGATGCGAAGATGCTCAACGGTGCAACCAAAGAAAAAGCCATATTTGATGTTTTAAGGGCGTATATCAAAGAATCTAAACCAATTCGATTCGATGGCAACGGATACTCGGAAGAGTGGCGCAAAGAGGCTGAAAAGCGGAAATTGGATTGCGAAGCCAGTGTGCCACTTACATACGATGCTTACACGACCGAAAAAAGTGTGGAAATGTTTTCCAAATTAGGAATATTTACTGATAAAGAACTTCATGCTCGTAACGAAGTGAAATGGGAAATATACACCAAGAAAATCCAAATAGAAGCGCGCGTATTGGGCGATTTGGCAATGAATCATATTATTCCCGTAGCAACGCGCTATCAATCAATGTTGTTGGATAATGTTTTTAAAATAAAAGCTGTTTACGATTATGATACGGAAAAGGCAATGGAATTATCGGCGATGGACAGGTCGTTAATCGAAGAAATTGCTAAGCACGTGAACGCGATAAAGACAAAGGTTGACGAAATGATTGAAGCGCGCAAAAAAGCAAACAGAATAGAAAGCGAACGCGCAAAAGCCATTGCTTATCATGATAATGTGGAGCCTTATTTGAATGCAATTCGTCACCACGTGGATAGTTTGGAATTAATCGTTGATGACGAAATTTGGACGTTGCCGAAATATCGAGAACTATTATTTATTAGATAATTTACGATTTTAGATTGACGATTTACAACTGACAAAGTATTGATTATCAAATAAAAAAATCCTAAAAACAATTGTTTTTAGGATTTTTTTATTATAAATCTAAAATCGTAAATTATTTAGAATCTAAAATCTACACCAATTGCAAAAGCATTGTTTGTGCGTGCAAATACATCGGTTCCGGGTAAGGTAGTATTGTTATAATTTTCAGATTTTTTCGTCCAATCTTCGTAGTTTGTCCAAAGATAAGCAAGGTTTATTCTTACTTTTTCCGTAACATTTATGGCACCACCAAACCCGATAGAATACGAGTTAAGCGAATAGCTCAAGTCTGATTGATAATTGTCAGTAACGCCTGTGCGTGAAAGTTGTCCGCCCGCGCTGATTAAAAACGTTTCGTTAATACGCCATTCTGCGCCAAGCAAGAACTCATTCATTCCTCCGTTGATGTATTTTTGTTTGTTGTTAGCCATTTTTGCGTTAGAATCGAAGAAATGATGATATCCGGCAGAAATGGTTACAGACTCGCAAACATCGTATTGTGCGCCAATCGCAAGCAACGCAGGAGTGTCGTAAGGAGTTTCTACGCCGTTATCAAAATCAGCTACGCCGCTTGTATTGATTTTTGTGTCATTTTCTAAGTTTATTTTGGTGATAAATTCATATTTTACACCAACATTTAATTTTTCCCAATTGAAATTTAAACCAAGAATCGGCGTAATTCCCCAACCAGATTGTTTTACATCAATGTTTTTGTCAGCTGTTTGAGCAGCTACGTCTGTTGCAGTTTCTGCCAGTGTGTTAAGTGCGGCTTGCACATAATTTACCGACAAATTTCCTACAACATTAGCAGGTTGTCCTAAGGCAGCAGCCAATTCGTTGATGTTGTCTTGTGTAAATTGCGGATTCATTGCCATCAATTGGTTCAGCGTTGCTCCACCTGCTCCACCATCAACAATCGATTGCAAAGAATTTGCTGCGCCGTTGGCTTTTAGTGCAGCAGCTGTGAAATATTGATTTACATTTGTCATATTGCCACCGCCAATATTTGCTTGAATATTTCTAATGTATCCGTTGTAGCCATTATTAACAATGCTTACACGTCCACCCACATAAGCCGAAAACATATCGTTGATTTTGTAAGTTGCACCCAACTGAACGCCAAAAGTCATCGAAGAACCTTCTAATTGGCTTTCGAGCGAATATTGAGAAGTTGGAATTTTATTGGCTGTAAGCATAGAAGGCAACATAGCAACTTGCGATTCAAACGATGGCAAACCGTCTTTAAAAGTAAGTGTTCCGCCGCCGCCAACAATAGCAAAGGCACCGCTGAATACCCAATCGCCTGTTTTGTAAGCCGCTAACAAACTTGGGATAAAAGGCGCTTCGGCTGTGCCTTTAAATTCTTTGGTAGCATTTCCGCCGTTTCCTTCAAAAGGCGGGAAAGTAGAAGTAATCGTGCGAGTTTGAAATGCGCTTTGGTTGTTGAGCGAGAATTGCAGTCCGTCGTTTTTCAAAAACGCCAAACCGGCAGGATTGGTGTAAACGGCGTCAATTTCGGTTGATGCACCGCGTGCAGGATTGCGCAAAAAATGTGCGCTTTGGTTTGTATTGGTTAATAAACCACCGGCATAACTAGAAGTTATACATGCGACCGAAAGAATGGTCAGTAAAATTTTTTTCATTTGATAATTTTTTAAATTAGACGGCACAAATTTACACACTTTTATTTAAAATGTGCATAAATTTTAAATAAAATGCACAGTGGAATAAAATTTGAGCAAATCTTATGTTTAGAAATCTTGAGAATGAAGATGTTATTTGCGGACTTCCGGTTTTATGTGTACTTTTGTCGACAATTTAATATTTGTTATGACAATTCGTTATCTTAAAAATAAAGAGATTGACAGAAACCATTGGGATAAGCTGATTGGCGAAGCTTTTAATGGACGTGTGTATGCTTATTCGTGGTATTTGGACGCATTGCTTGGAGAGAGTTGGGATGCGCTGATTATGGGTGATTATGAATATGTTATGCCGATGCCTTGGCGTCGCAAATTTGGTATTTATTATATTTATACGCCTTTCTTTGTACAGCAATTAGGCATTTTCTCTCGACAGGAGATTCCGGCAGATTTATATATTGAGTTTTTTAAAAATATTCCGATTAAGTTTAGATACTTGGATTTGGGTGTTAATTTGGATAGTGAAATTTCATCGAAAAATGTAAAAATCACTAAGAAAAGAACAAATTATGTGTTGGATATTGATAGATCTTATGAAGAAATAAAGAAAGAATATACATCTGTTGCAAGGCGAAAACTAAATAAAGATCAAGGCTATATTTTGAATGAAACCCATGATTTTGGAAAAGTAATTTCTGACTATAGAATAAGTATAGGTCCTATCGTTCCGATGAAAGATGCAGATTACAAAAGGTTAGAAAAGCTGGCTTTTGTGGCTTTTGAAAAAGGTTGTTTGTTTGCCTGTAATTTAGAAAATAATGTTGGCGAAACATTGTCTTCTTGTTTTTTTCTAATGAGCCACGGACGTTCATATTATTTCTTTGGCTCCCAAAGTCAGATTGGCAGAGAAGTGCAAGCCACGCATTTTCTTGTCGATAAATTTATTCAAAGATTTTGTCAAAAAATAAAAACATTTGATTTTTGCGGTTCCGATCTTCCCGGCGTTGCAGAATTCATAAAAAAATGGGGAGCAACACCTGAATATTATTCAAATGTAAAAATGGCGCGGTTTCCGTTTAATTTGATTCGATAGTAAAGACGCAGCATGCCACGTCTCTACATTGCGTTAAACTTTTGTTTTCGCAAAAAATACTGAACCAACAAGCATCGGCGCAATAAAATTGATAAACCAAAGCAGAATTCCCGCGCTGGCAATTCCCAGTGTATTATCCGAAAAAAAGCCAATAAAAAATACCGCGTACGAAGCTCTTACTGCCGCTTCTGAAAAAGAAATGGTAGGCGTAATCGTTACAAACAGGTAATTGAGCGTAATGGCAACCAATGCTTGCAACGACGTGATATACACTTGGCAGAAAAATAGCAGCAAATAAAACTGCACGCAAAACACTACATACCGCACAAAACTATATCCCAATGCCGTCAGCAAGCTTGTAAGCGGAATTTCCGAAACAAGTATGAGTTCTTTGCGAATGCTTTTGGCTATTTTTCTCCCCGAAAGCCGTTTGGCAATGTTGGGAAGCTGAATGTATATTAGCAAGAAAAACAGCAACCAAAATACACAAAAATAAGTGTAAAATTTATATTCGTGGTGTGTGATGAGCGACGAATAAAAAAAGAAAAACACAGCGGCAGGAATTCCACAGGCAACAATGGTTATTGTTTGCGAAAAACTGCTGATAATGGTCATCAGTGCACCCGAAGCTCGGTTTTCAGATTGCAGGAATAGCGGTCTGCCCACCATTTCGCCGATTCTATTGGGCGAGATAAATCCGGGTGTCAATCCACCCAATACAGATTTTACGGCTGTAAGCAATGATATTTTTTCGAATTGCCGACAAAGAAACTGCCATTTTAATGCTTCCAACAGCCAATTGAGCGGTAGCAACAGCAACACAGCCAATAGCCATCCGAAATGCGAAAAACTTAACTGACGAAGCTGTTCGTAATTGTCGATTTGAAATATTTTATAAATGAGAAAACCATATGAAAAAATCAAGATTACCCATTTAAAGATGGAGTAATAAACGGTGCGTCTTGATTGTTGTGTTGGTCTCATGTTAATTTTCTTGTCATTCCGCGTTTGATGCGGCGCTTGGCTTTGCCAAGAATCTTCTCAAGTAATACAAGATTGCGGGTCGAGCTCGCAATGACAAAAGTAGTGAATTTTTTCAGAAAAAAAAAGCCGCTCGAACAATCGAACGGCTTTTCATTTATAGAAAGAAAAAAGTATTTAACTTTAATGACGCTGATTTAGAGCATGTGTTGCGGTATAACTGATTCGAAGCGCGTAAGCTCTTCTTAACGCTTGCTTAATATCAGTTACAATACCCATCTTGGTTTCCCTGTCTATTTTAAGCGCCACTATCATTTGTCCTTGGTCTTGTTCCGCCATAGCAGAACGGCGGTCGGTAATGTATGTTTCTACTTCCGACACATCGGCAAAAGCATCGTCAAGTTGTATCTGCGTTTCGGTACCTCTTGTCGCTTGATATTGAGGTATCGGTTTTCCCACATAAATGTAGCGAACTAACGATTTCTTTTCCAGCGATTGCAATTCTGTTGCGGTTGGAAGCGTAAAATGAACGATATTCGTTATTTCTTTCATAGATGTTACAGACATAAAGAAGAACAAAAGTATCATAACAATATCGGGAAGAGATGCTGTGCTGACTTTCGGTATTTCTTTGTTTGATGAATTTTTTCTGAATTTTCCCATTATCTTGCTCCTCCATAGTTTTTAGGTTCTGCTTCGGATATTTTTTGGTCGAACACAAGTTTAATTTCATCTTGTCTTTCTGAGTCCAATTCATCAAAAGACGCGCCGAAGTGTGCTTTTGCCATTTCGTTGCGAAGCTCATTATAAGCCGCAATTAACTCGTTTTGAACTTCAATATACGCTTGATATTCTGTCCCTCGGTCGTTTTGCAGCGAAATAACATGGTTTTTGGTAAACCTTACGTGCCCCAAATGTGGAAGAATAGTATCTCTAAGTTCGGGCAGGTGCGGGTTGTTGGTAGGGTTTGTGATAAACTCTCTTGCTTTTGCCCTAAGTTCTCCAACGTGAGTATATTCCCGTTGCACCATCAACTGATTATTGCTATTCAACAACACGACCATTACGTTACGCTCTTTTACCTTGATGTCTATTTCCTGCTCCCCGACAATAGGAGGTGGAAGCCTTCTAATCAATCCAGCATCGGTAGCCATAGAGGTTACAGAGAGGAAGAATATAAGTAACAAGAAAGAAATATCTGCCAGTGAAGCTCCATTTATTTCCGGTACTTTTCGTTTGTCATTCATAGATTTTTAATTTACTTAGATTTATAACCTCTAATTTATTTGAAATACTTAGCTATGTTGGATAAAGCAATGGAGCCAAACGCAGCAATAAACAACGCGTACGTAACAAACAAGAACATATCTGTAATTTTCAGCCACTTATAAACGTTCTGAACGCCCTCATATCCGGGCATATTCAACGGCGTACCATCGCCCAATGCATATGCAATAACGAACAATAAAATGCATCCTGCCAAGAAACAAAGCGGTTTGATGGCGTTCTTTGGATTCTTTATTGCACTCAATATAAATTTAACAGCTATGGCAACAAGTGTTACAAGTACAGAAAATCCAAAAAGAATATATGTCCAAATCATAAATAGGTCTATATGCGTAGGCACACTATATTCGGTGTTGTTGTACGAAACCGAATAATCTGCTCCTGCATAGAACAATACAGCAACTACCGCTGTAATGCCTATTAGCGCGTACATAACAATACGCGGTATTTTATTTAAAAATGACACTGTCATAGTCGGATAGATTAGTTGGATTTCAAGTTATATTTAATCAAAATGTCAAGTAATGAGATGGACGAATCTTCCATATCTCCTACAAGATTGTCGATTTTAGTAATGATGTAGTTGTAGAAAATTTGAAGTGTAATAGCCACAGTAAGAGCCGCTACAGTTGTAATCAACGCAAGTTTGATACCACCGGCAATAACGGTAGCCGAAAGGTCACCCACTTGTTGAATTTTGTCGAACGCGAGAATCATACCGTATACCGTTCCCATAAATCCAATCATAGGCGTAATTCCGATGAAAAGGCTAATCCAAGGCAACCCTCTTTCCATCAATCCAGATTGAACACCGCCATAAGAAACAACTGTTTTTTCTACTACTTCAATGCCTTGGTCGTAGCGCGAAAGTCCTTGATAGAAAATAGAAGCAACAGGACCACGAGTGTTACGGCAAATTTCTTTTGCCTCTTCAACATTTCCGTTTGCCAATGCTGCATCTATTTTTTTCAATAAATCACTCGTGTCTATTTCAGACAGAGCTAAATAGATAATTCTTTCGATACAAACTGCCAAGCCGATAACAAGACACAAAATGATGATACTCATAAATGCGGCATCACCTTCAATTACTTTTTGTTTCAACAATTTGTGAAAACTTTCACTTTCGTCAATAAATTCTTCAACTACTACTTCTGGTGTAGTTGCCGGAGCTTGTGTTACTGCGCCGGTTTCGGTTGCTTCGGTTGCATTTTCTTGTGCAACAACTGCTTGAGTCATTCCAAACGCGAATACTGCTAAAATTGCGAATAATGCAAATACTTTTTTCATTTTTTGGTTGTTTAAATTAATTACTGTTGTTTATTGTTAAAATTAAATAGTTTCATCACAAAAACTGCGGAGAGGAAGAGATTCGAACTCTCGATACCCTTTAGGGGTATACACGCTTTCCAGGCGTGCCTCTTCAACCACTCGAGCACCTCTCCTTTATGAAAGAATCAATGCTCTTTCAAAAACGGGTGCAAATTACGAAAAAAATATGATATGCAAATAATTTATTGTCATTTTTTTATTTTGACACCTATTTTAAAAACGGAAGGAAATATTGTTTTAGTATTTTGCGTTGTAATTTTATCTATTTCTGCTTCTGAAATATTGAAAATCTCCGCCAGTTTATTTTTTATCAACGACAAATAAGCCGTTTCGTTTCTTTGTCCACGAAAAGGAATCGGCGCCAAGTAAGGCGAATCTGTTTCCAATACCAAATCTTCGGGATTGAGTTGTGCGAGAACGTTGTCGAGTCCCGAATTTTTGAATGTTACTACGCCGTTGATTCCTAATTTAAAACCGCCGAAATTCAAAATTTCCTGCGCTTGTTTTATCGTTCCGCCGAAGCTGTGAAAAACGCCTGTAAGGTTCCGACTTGCAAATTTCTTCAAGCTCGCCATAATTTCGTTGTGCGAATCGCGCGAGTGAATAATAACCGGATAATTGTATTGCAATGCCCATTCCAACTGCTGTTCAAAGGCGATAATTTG
>Ga0099364_10005210_pt1 | contig 19410 bp, 14 predicted proteins | sample TergutTh196P3_FD_73070 | JGI IMG/M metagenome (GOLD analysis project Ga0099364, IMG submission 73070) | Microcerotermes parvus P3 segment gut microbial communities from Pointe-Noire, Republic of the Congo - Th196 P3 | ecosystem: Host-associated > Arthropoda: Insects > Digestive system > Gut ...
CCCCCCCTGCTGAACCCTCCCAAGCCTCGTCATTGCTGCCTCCGAGCCGCAATCCCCTCGAAATCCGCAGGGGATTGCGTCCTGAACTCGATTCAGGACCGCAATGACGGGAGGGGGTTCTGAGTAGTTGCCAATTTTTTTAATTTTCCCTATTGACAATTTTGTCATAGTGTGCTAGTGTAGTGGTACACATAAGGAGGTGGCACTATGCAGTTGTGGGAACAGTGGAGCCTGGCGTTTGACGACCGCTCGCCGATTTACCGCCAGATCATCCTGCAATTCAGCCGTGCTTTTGTCCGTGGGGACATAAGTCCGGGGGATCGCATCCCGTCGATCCGCGAATTGTCCGCTTATCTGAAGGTCAATACAAACACGATACAAAGGGTGTACCAGGAGATGGAGCGCGACGGGCTGATAAGCAGCAAACGGGGCACAGGATATTTTTTTACGGAGGATACCGGCATGACAGAAAAAATTCGCCGCAGTCTGGCACAGACTTCCCTGCAGCGCTTTGTTGATGAGATGCGCGCGCTGGGATGCCATGATAAAGAAATACTGGACGAACTAAAATCGTATATGGAAGGAGAAAACGCGCATGAATCCGCTTCTTGAGCTAATTGGCGTAGAAAAGCAATTTCTGGGCTGCCATGCCCTCTGCGGCGTGGATATGACCATACCGGCAGGGCAGATCGTGGGTCTGCTGGGTCCGAACGCCTCGGGGAAAACAACCTTGCTGAAAATCGCGGCCGGGCTGCAGCAGCCGACCGCGGGCGAGATTCGATACTGTGAAAATACCGCGCAAGGCTCACAAGCCCGGCTCGCCGTAGGCTTTTGCCCGGACGCCATGACCTTCCCGCACTGGATGCGCGTACGGGACGCATTTACATTTTACAGTGAAATGTACCCCGACTATTCACAGGAACGCGCCGACGAGCTTATGCGCATTCTGGAGCTTACAGGCGTCCAAAACAAGAGTATCCGCAGTTTGTCAAAGGGTATGAAAGAGAGGCTTGTCCTCAGCCTGACATTTGCCCGCGAAACACATCTGTACATGCTCGACGAGCCTCTTGACGGGATAGATCCTGTGGGTAAAACACGGGTAATTGACGCAATTCTCGCAATGAAGCCGGAAGGCGCGTCAACCCTTGTGTCAACACATTTGGTAAAGGATATTGAACGAATATTCGACAGTGTCTATTTTCTCTCCAAGGGAAAGGTCGTTTTCCACGGCGTATGCGACGACATACGCGAGGAGCGCGGCCAGACAGTGGAGCAGGCATATTTGGAGGTGTTTATCCGTGAAGGCTCTTTTTAAGTATACGTTTCTGGCAGGGATTTATGCCCGGGGCATAGTGTTTGCGGTGATTTTTGTCATGAATCTGGTGTTTATCGTACTCGGGTCGCTGGACTTGCTCCCGCTTGCCGCTAAGATCACAGCAGTTTCACTCAGCGGGGTAGCTATCAGCGTCATGATGATAGTTAATATAATTAACGACGTATTCATCATCCGCCGTATGTTTACGGCGCCGGGCGCCTATCTTTACGCCCTGACGCCCGCTCCGCGCCGAAGAATACTTTTTGCCGGCCTGGTAGGAATGCTTGTGATGGATGTTGTCACTATGACGTTCTCGATCATCGGCGTGACTTGGCTGTCATTGGGTTTGGCGAACACCTATTACCAGGTCACAAATATCGTTTGGGCTTTCATCCGGTCGAACCCGTCAGACATACTGTTCGGCCTGTGGTTTGTCGCGGCATTGATCGCCGGATATTTGCTTCTTATGATGATTATTATTTTTTGTATCACGGTCATGAAGTCGGCGCTTTATCAAAAGCGCGCCGGAGGTGTGCTTGCCGCTTTGCTGGCGCTCGCGACAGTCTATATAAATAACCTGTCACTGTTCCTGCTTGCTCCTTTTGGAGATGTCACCCGACGGGGCGTATTCTTCACCGTCCATATCGGCAGGGCCGGCGTGGTTGCGTATGTTGTTCTCATGCTCATTCAAGCCGCCGCGCTGTTTTTCGCGGCGTCAAGGTTAATGGAAAGGAAGTTGAATATATGAAAAAGATATTTGCTCCTGTGCTTTTGACGGTACTGTTTGCTGTTTTGATTTCCGGCTGCGTATCAGTTAATTTTCAGCCTTCTATTTTGGCCGGAGCTACGGTAGCGGGCCGGGGCGAGCCGGAAAGCTACACGTTCGACGTTGGGGAGATAACGGAAATCAGGGTGATGATTTTCTGTGACGTGGAGCTATACGCCGCCCCGTCGAATACCGTCACCCTTGAGATACAGCCTAACCTTATCGACTATATAACTGTAGAAGAAACAAACGGGCTGCTTACCGTCCGCTCAATAACATCAAACTTCGACTGGAGTTCCGGCGCCAGGACGCCGAAGCTTACGGTCAGTACACCCTCCTTAAGCAGCGTGTCACTCTTAGGCGCAGGAACCTTAACGGCTCATGACACGCTAGCCGCAGATTCCTTTGTACTCATTCAAACCGGCGCAAACTCAGGTACAGCCAATCTTGATGTCAGAAGCCTTACTGTCATAACGGAAGGCGCGGGCAATCTGAAGTTTTCCGGCACGGCGGACGAAGCTGACTTCAGAGTCGCCGGAGCCGTCCACATCGAAGCCCTTGAATTGCAAACGAGGGAAATCTCCCTCAACCTCTCAGGCGTCGCCTCTGTGAAGATAAGCTGCTCCGAGAGCCTGAGAGTAATCGACTCCGGAGGGGTGGGTTCTGTGGAGTACAGGGGATCCCCTGCCGTTGAAGTCAGCGGGAGTGGTCTGCTCTCTGTGAGAAACGTGGATTAGAATGTAAATATCCCAGCGCCTTCATACCGCACGCGCGTACGCAATCCCCGCATCGAACACATTCCGGCGAATTTGGCTGCGCAGGCGGGTCGAGCCGAACACGGCACGCCTCCCGGCATTTGCCGCAAGAAACGCATTTCTCTTCATCGCAGCGCATCCTGATAAAAGCGATCCTGTTAAACAGTGCATAGATAGCGCCCAACGGACACAGTACCCTGCAAAAGAAACGGAAAATCACGATGGAAGCGAGAATAATCCCGGCAGCCAAAGCTGTTTTAAGGACAAATCGCGCCCCGATAAGCCCCCGCAGAAAGCTATTTGCCGCCATCAACGGCCATGCGCCGAAAATCGTCCCGGACGGGCAAATATATTCACAAAACCAAGGGGAACCCAGTCCCGATAACTCGCTGCGTACAGTGAGCGGCAAAATAAAAACAAACAGCGCGAGCACAGCGTATTTTATATACCTCACCCGGAGCAGACGCGGCTTTAGCTTTGGAGTTTTTATCTTGTAAAGCAAGTCCTGGAGCAAACCCATAGGGCAGACAAAGCCGCAAATTAAGCGCCCGAACACAATTCCGACGGTCAGCAGGAAGCCGGTCACAAACAGGCTGAGGCTGTGTCTTGCCCCCGCGAGAAAAAGCTGCAAAGCACCGAGGGGGCAAGAGGCCACGGCCGCCGGGCAGGAGTAGCAGTTGAGTCCGGGGGTACATACCCTTTTCAGTCCGCCTTGATAAATAACACCGTCGAAAAAATTCTTCAGCAGCGGGTTTTGCAACAGAAAAAAGAAAAGCTGCGCCAACAGGCGTTTTGGTATTTTCATCATCCAATCCCAATACATTCCAGGCAAATGACAATGGCTTTACGCATTATTTCCGTCAGTTCGCCGCGCCATATCCCCGCCGTAAGCAGCGTTGCTCCAAGCAAGATAACGGCGATCCGAAGGATTGCCCCTGACGATACCTTATTCAAGCCCGTTCTCCCTATCCATAAGCAGCAACCGGGAAAACCGCCGCAACCACAGCCAATATCAACAGCCGCCTAAACATTTTTAATACCATTCAAGTCCTCATTTTGCAGGAGGACTGCAGCGTAATCAAGGTTGAATCTGCCGGTGGAGCCCATTGACGAGTACATTTGACGCGCTATCGCGGCAAGCGGAACCGCAAGATTGTTTTTCCTTGCAATATCAAGGGCTATATCCAAATCCTTATCCATAACTGCGGCCGTTGACATCGGGCTGAAGTCACGGGTCTTGTACATATCCCTTTTAAAACGCACAGAGGGGCACGCGGCGGCACTGTCCACAACGGCATCCACCATCAGCTCCCAGTCAAGTCCCAAAGCCTGCCCCATAACAAGCGATTCAGCCATCGCCTGCATACATGTTCCAAGCATCATGTTTATGATGACCTTCATATAACGCCCTTCTTCACCCTCGCCTAAGTAATATTGACGATTCGTCAATATTTTGAGCATGGGCAGTACTGTGTCGTACGCTTCCCGATCACCCGAGTTCAGCCCGCCAAGTACTCCCTCTTCGGCATAAGCAACGCTGCCCGTCACGCAAGCTCTTATATATTTCGCTCCCTTTTTTTCCAAAACCTCGTTTACCTCGGCGGAAGATTCTGCGTCCACCGTACTCATATCCACAAAAATCGCCCCTTGATTGATCGACCTTACCAAGCCGTTTTCGCCGGAAACGATTTCCTTCAGAACTGCGGAGTTCGGAATTATGGAAAAAATTATATCCGCCTTCCGGGCGAGTTCCATAGGCGTAGGAACGTACTCGGCGCCCATACTTACGAGGCTGTCCGTATTCTCTTTGATCAGGTCGCAGACATACATTTCATATCCGGCGTTTAGCAGACGTTTAGACATCGGAACACCCATTTTTCCGGTTCCAATCCACCCAAGCTTTTGCATAATATCTTTACCTCTCTATTTTATCAGACCCTAAATGCATGATAGCAGCTTTGGCAAAAACGCGCAGATCCTATTTAGCGATGAAAGGGACATCCTTTCATCCGGGCTGTGCGCGCCCCGTATGTTCGGGCCTATTACGATAATGTCGGCGTCAGGCATTTTTTGTGCGAATATTCCGCATTCAAGCCCGGCGTGGATAGCTTCGATCAAAACTTCTTTCCCGAACAGGTCTTTATATACACCAGCCGCCTTTTCGCGCAGGGGCGAATTTTCCCTGTATTCCCAAGGGGGTTTTTCATTGGCGATTACGATCCGGGCGCCAAGCGAATCCGCCATGCTGGCAAGCCTGTCTATCGTCTCCGCTTGCGAGCGGCGGGATGAACTCCTCGGAAAGACAGACAGCTTTACCCCGCTTTCGTCAGTGATTACCACGCCTAGATTGCATGATGTCTGCACAAGCCCCTCAATGTGTGGACTCATTTGAAGCACACCGACGGGCGTGAGCAAAATGCAGGTCAGAATATTGCGGAATGATTCGCCTGTCACAACGCTTTTGACCGGCTCCGTTTTTTCAAATGTAATATACAGCCCCCCGTCGCCGGGATAGCCGGATTTAAACTCCGCCTCCATCCTAGCGGCCAATGATTTGACCGTATCCAGATCGTCTTCCCTGAAAGATATGACCGCGCTGCATTCCCTCGGTATGGAATTGCGCTGCGCCCCTCCGTCAATGCGGCTTAAATGGAACTCCATAAAATCAAGCTCATTGAGAAGCCGTCCCATCAGAAGGTTGGCGTTGGCAAACCCTCTGTGTATATCTATCCCCGAATGGCCGCCGGTCAATCCCTTGACCATTATTTCATACGCCGTAAATCCATCCGGCGCTGTCTGCCTCCCGGCCGGAATATATATATCGACGTCGGCGCCCGCCGCACAGCTAACGGTGATAACACCCTCTTCGAAGGAATCCAGATTGATAAACCTGCCTCCGCGCAGCAATGATGTGTCAAAGCCTGTCGCGCCGGTCATTCCGGCTTCTTCGTTAGCTGTAAAAACAGCTTCGACCGGCGGGTGTGAAAGGGATTGCGCGGCAAGGACCGCCATGATAATTGCCAGTCCGGCCCCATTATCCGCACCGAGGGTCGTCCCCCGGGCTTTAATCCAATCCCCTTCTATTACAGGTATAATAGGGTCTTTTAGAAAATCGTGATTGACGCCCTTGTTCTTCTCGCAGACCATGTCAATATGAGCCTGTAATACGACAGGCTCTTCACCCTCGCGCCCTTTTGTGCCGGGTTTTCGTATGAGCACATTGAGCAGACTGTCCTGAACCGTTTCAAGCCCCAGCTCTTTCCCAAAGGCAGCAAGGTAGTCGCTGGCCCCTTTTTCGTTGCCGGAGCCCCTCGGAATTTTTGATATATCATAAAAATAACCAAGTGCCGTTTTCTCAATATTTCCCTGTGAAATCATCCGCACATCACCTCAGCACTATCGCTTCCTCGCGACTATCTCAAACAAATGCCAGAGCTTGGTCGGGGTCAGAACCGATGGCCCCTCCGAGTATTGCTCTTTAAAATACTCTATCTCAAAATCCTTGAATAATTCGTCGATCCTGTCTATCGTTATAAACGTCACGTCCTGCATATAAATCCATTCGTCCTTTTCTCCGAAAAGGTTTCCCGAGAATCTGCCGCCCGGTCTTATTGCTCTCACAATTTTTTGCCAAAACGCGTCAAATGCTTCCGGTTTGCAAAAGGGAATGCTGAAACTCGAATATATCAGATCCGCCTCGGGAATATCCAAATCCTCAAAAGACGCTTGCACGCATTCAATGTTTTGCCTTAAATCCGGCGGCAGCTTTGCCGCAATGTTTTCAAACCCGTCCGGCACAACGTCAACGGCGCATACTTTCCATCCGTGTTCGGCGAGCTTTATCGTATCAATTCCGCTCCCGCACCCAAGATCGACCGCATAGCCCGCAAAGCCGCCGGAATACTCCAGAGCCTTGAGCAGCATTTTCCGAGGCGGTATGTCCAGCGTTCGTTTCTGAAATTCCGGCCAGTCTGTTAGGTCAACCGATTCGTCCAATCTATATATCCTCCATTTCTTAATCCATCTTGAATTTGAAATCGTAATTATCCTGCATAACTCGAACCAATCGCCATACGGTTTCGTTATATGGGGTAGGGACTCCGTGCTTTCTCCCTTCCTTTACTACGGCGCCGTTAATATAGTCAATTTCAGTCCTGCGTTTCTGAGTGGAGTCAAAAACAGCCGAGACATAGTGGAACACCTTCACCCTGCTGCGATCGAATGGCGGTTTCCCGGATCTGTCTTTCCAAAATTTGTTCAAATCAAGGTTTATGCCTTTTGCCCGCGCTACTTCGCATGTTTCCCGCGCCAATTCCCTCATAAGTAGCCAGCCATCCTCATGGCCGGCGGAATCTTCGTTTGCCAGTTGCAAAAGCGCGGCGATTCCGTTATACATGACGTTATCGCATAGTTTATCCCAGATAATCTCTTCGATGCATCCGCTGTATTCCGCCGGCATACCTCCGTCACACAGAAGCTTTTCCAGCTCCTTGTATATGTTTTGATAAGGCGTGTCAGTCTTCACCGGTGAAAAATAGACTCCTTTGGGACTATTCGGGAAACGGCTTCTGCCGATGATCCTACCCGGCTCGATAATATTTGCGGAAGACTTGAGGACGCCAATCCCCAAATGATCATCATCGAAAAACTTTGCAAGGGCGTCTGAACCGCCCACGCCGTTTTGCAGGGCGATAGCAACCGTATCTTTGCCGAAAAGCTCCGGATTCGCTTCAACGGCCGCTTCAATATCCGGGCATTTAACGAGCACAATTACCGCGTCGCAAACCCCAACGTCAGCCCCATTTGTCGCTGCTCCGTCCATAAACACGGTCTGCGGCCCGGACTCGCCTTCCAAATCCATTATAAGCCCTTTTTCACGGATAGCTTTCATATGCCCTTCAAAGACGTCGATAAAATAAACTTCCCCACCGCCCCTTTTCAAGTGGGCGCCAACTAAACAACCCATCGCACCGGCGCCCAAAATTCCAACTTTCATTGATACCCCCCGCTTTCTGATATTTTCATACACTTGTACATTGTAGCTTGTTATAAGCGCGTATGTCAATTGATAAATTTAGCATTCCTCTACATTATCTGCGTAAAAACTGTGTAAAAAAGACATTTTAATGTTGACAAACAAACGACCGATTGGTAAAATGACATATACCAACCGTTCAATCGTTCGCTTGGTATTTCGCTGGGCAGCTATAAGCCTACGTCCTGACAGAATGAGATTAGCGTCGGTCAAAGTACTCTGCGCGAAACCGCAGACGATCTGCAAGCCGCCCATCCTTTTGTACGGACGATTTGTTGTCTCAAGTTTTTTGAAAGGAATGGGCGTTATTATGAGACATGGTTTTGACGGCAATTCGATTGCCATTAATCATAGTAGCGATTATTTAGATCGGCCGCGAATAAACAAACTCTTTGAAATTGCAATGAATTATCCTCTGGTCACCATATACGCCGGGTCCGGATACGGCAAAACAAGGGCGTTATTCTCATTTTTAAAAGATTACGACGCCCATACAAGCTGGCTGCAGCTCTCCGAACGGGATAACATTCCATCAAGATACTGGGAGAATTATGCGCATATGGTTTCATTGTCCTTTCCGGAAGCCGCAGAGCGTATCTTGCAAATCGGCTTTCCTGAGACAGAAGAGGCTTTAATGCAATTCAGCGCGATGATACGAGAAGCCTCTACGCTGCCGTATAAACAAGTCACCGTGTTCGATGATTTCCACCTGCTGCACAACCCAACTGTGATAAATCTTTTTGAGCGGATAGTCAGCGACATCCCGCCAAATGTGACGATGGTACTGATATCGCGCTCAACGCCAAAGCTCAATCTAATCGGCATGATGATGCAAGAGCGCATTTTTACTATACGCGAGGATATATTATGCTTTTCCGAAGATGAGATCGTCGAATACTTTAAGCAGCTTGCCCTTCCCGCCACACGCAGTGATATCCGCGATGTTTACGACGATACGCTGGGTTGGGCGTTTGCGATTAACCTTATTGGCCGTTCGCTCAAAAAAGGCATGAAGTATGAACGGCACGCCCTTGAGGTTATGAAGTCAAACATTTTCAAGCTCATCGAAACGGAGCTTTCCCGCACTGTGTCCAAACAATTGTGGCGTTTTCTGCTGCGCATATCGCTGATCGACCATCTTTCCGCCGACCTTATCAAGTCAATGGCGGTTAGCGATGCGCTCATAGCGGAGTTAGAGCGCCTGAACGCCTATGTCATATACGATTTTCATTTGGATGCGTACGTGATCCATCATTTATTTCTTGATTATCTTCGGCAGAACCAATCAGCGCTGACGGAAGAAGAGAAATTCGAGACATATAGAGTGGCCGGCTCGTGGTGCGAGAAAAATCATTATCAGACAGACGCTCTTTCCTACTACGAGAAAGCATGCGATTATGACACGATCATTCGTATTGCCAACTCTTTCGGCATACAAATACCCCTTGACATGGTCAGATATACACTGAAAATCCTCGAACGTACTCCGGAGCATGCAACTATAAACAATCCGCAGTTTCCGGCAGTTTATCTTAAAATGGTAATTAAGCTTGGGCTTATCGGCGAGGCGTCCGGCATTGCGAAAAAGTACGCCGCGGATTTCGAGTCACGGCCCGAATCACCGGAGAAAAACCGCGCCCTCTCGGGAATCTACGAGGCATGGGGGCTTTTGCGGTTGATTATGTCTACTGATACGGATGTATATGACTTTGACGAATACTTTGAAAAGCAGTGGGTTTATTATGAGAAAAATCCGTTTATTACGCCCCATTCGGCAATAAACCAGTCTGTCGGCGCTTGGGCGCTGCCTGTCGGAACAAACCGTGCCGGAGCGCCGGAAGAATATATTGAATCGCTGTCGCGCTCAATACAGCACATTTCCCGCTCACAAAGCGGCAATTTCCACGGGCTTGACGACCTTGCGCGTGGTGAACTTCATTTTTTCCGCCGTGAACTGGGCGACGCCGATCAGTACTTGAAACAGGCTCTTGGCAAGGCCCAGAAGTATGATCAATATGACATCCAGAACCGCTGCCTGCTTTATCTTATGCGCATTTCTTTTTCACGCGGGGATTTCACTGATGTAGAAAAGCTGCACCAATCCCTTAAAGAACTGCTTGAGGAAGCAGATTACGCCCTTCGATACACTACCTACGACATTGCGAGCGGATTTTACTATCTGATGCTTGGTCAGCCCGAGCAAGTACCGGAATGGCTGAAGGGCGATTTCGAGATATATTCCCATCCGATGTATACGGAAAACTACATCAACTTTATTAAAGCGCATTATCATTATCAAACGAGGCAGTTCAGCGCGCTATTTGCATTCATTGATAACGAATGGAACAGACAGACTGTTCTGCTCGGCAAAATCGAATTGAAAGTATTGGAGGCGCTTTCCCTCTATCAAATCAAGCGCCGCCATGAGGCGATTGCAGCTTTGACAGAGGCATTCAACCTTGCAGAGCCGAATGGTTTCGTTAGCGCCTTCATACAGCACTCGAAGGATATGCGCACCCTGACTGCCGCCGCACTCAAAGACGAAGAATGCCCGATACCAAAACTATGGCTGGAGAACATCAACCGCAAATCTTCTGCATACGCGAAGCGGCAGACCCATATGATTTCGATGTACAAAACCGCCCATAATATTGAAGATTTCATCACATTGACAAAACGGGAATCCGAAATACTCAGAGATCTTTCCCACGGGCTTTCCCGCACAGAGATTGCGGCCAGCCAAAACATATCGGTCAACACGGCAAAAATGGTTATCAACAGCATTTACGACAAACTAAGCGCAAACAGCCTTGCCGACGCCATTCGCATCGCGGTAGACCGCAGGATCGTATGATGAACGGTAATTTGTAAGCTGTTCGTAACTATTCAGTACCCCGCTGCTGAAATCTTTCAAGCCTCGTCATTGCGGCCTCCGAGCCGCAATCCCCTCGAAATCCGCAGGGGATTGCGGGTCAAGCCCGCAATGACGGTAGGGGGTTCTGAATAGTCATCTGTTCAGGCTTCTAAATGTAGATACAATTGCGAGGCTCCTTGCTGCCGTGCCGATCGGCAGCAAGGAGCCTTGCGATTATAGTATAGAGTATAGAAGGGGGAGCCAGCAAACCGTAGTATCCTCGAAAACTCCGGCATGACAGAGGTTTGAGCAGGTTCGGAACGGTTTAAAAAGTTTTGGAGTTTTCAAGGATACCAAGTCGGTCAGGGGGCTGCATCTATATAATAGCGTCCTGAAGAAGCTCTATCAACACCCCAAAACCAAAAGAAGAAATCGCAAAATACACCCCATCTAAACCCCATCTAAATAATATGTGGTGAGTTGAGAGTTGTAAAATACTGCGTTTTGTAGTATATTTCTACTTGGGGGAAATAATAATGGTTGAGCTAAATGGGAAATATAATACCGCCAAGGTTTTCACCGACACTGCGGAGCAGAGCGCCATTTCGCAGATTCAGCATCTTCTGGATCAGGCGTTTACCGCCGGAAGCAAAATCCGCGTCATGCCGGACGCTCATGCCGGTATGGGCTGCACTATCGGCGCTACTATGACTATAATCGACAAAATTGTCCCAAACCTCGTCGGCGTCGATATTGGATGTGGCATGGAGACTGCCATGCTGAAAGATAAACGAATAGAAATGGCACAGCTTGACAAGGCGATTCATCAATACATCCCGGCCGGATTTAATGTGCGCAAGAACCCGCACCATATGGCTGATTCTATCGACCTTGCGGCTCTCCGCTGCGCAAGGCATGTTGACCTCAAGCGCGCGGCGCTCTCTATCGGAACGCTCGGCGGGGGAAATCACTTCATTGAGCTTGACTCCGATGAAGACGGTCTGCTTTTTCTCGTCGTACATTCCGGAAGCCGGAACCTCGGCAAACAGGTGTGTGAATACTACCAAAACGCAGCCGCGGACAGCCTTCAGCGCACAGGCAAGGGCGCGGACCGCGTGCTTGCTTATTTGGAAGGACAGCTTTTTGACGATTATCTGCACGATATGGCTATCATTCAGCAATACGCCGACGTCAACAGGAAAGCCATAATGAAAGAGCTGGAAAAACGCGTGAAATTCAAAATCGCCGAGCAATTTGCGACAGTACACAACTACATTGACCTCGATATGATGATTCTGCGCAAGGGCGCAATATCGGCAAAAAAAGGCGAGCGCGTACTGATACCTATGAACATGCGCGACGGCAGCCTCATATGTATCGGCAAGGGCAACGCCGACTGGAATTATTCTGCGCCCCACGGCGCCGGCCGCATAATGAGCCGGACTGCCGCGAAGAAAAGCATTACGCTCACACAGTTTGAAAAATCAATGAAAGGCATTTACTCGTCAACCGTAAACCGCAGCACTCTCGATGAAGCACCGTTTGCGTATAAACCTATGGACGAGATCATCGCCAACATCGGGGACACTGCGGACATAGTAAAAACGATAAAACCTCTGTACAACTTCAAGTCGCCGGAATAACTTAAAAAGCAATTGTAACCGTCCGGTAGATGCATGTAAAAAAGGCTGTACTACGTTGCACTTGGCTTCGCGGGCTTTATCATAACCGCTACAACGACGTTTATCACCGAAAGCAGCGCGGCGGCGTAAAAAACATATTGAGATCCGTACCGATACCACACAATTCCCCCCATAAAAGCGCAGGTGATAGAAACAACATGATCCATACTGAATCCGGTCGAAAGAGTAGGCGTGATGTCCGCCGGGTCGGTCACTATTGACCTTAGATATACCGCGCGCACTATGTTGGTATTCGTGCCAAGCCGGTCAATTACGATCAGCCCGCATATTATGATAACAGGCAAGCCTGTATGTGCCAGCGAGCCGTTTGCAAAGGCGCTGCTCATAAACCCAAAAACGACATATAGCGCAATAAATACAAACCCTTCCACAAGCAGCAGCTTTTTTGTGCCGAAGCGGTCGATGCAGCGCCCGAAAACCGGAAGCAGAAAGGCTCCAAGCAAAGACGAAATGATTATCAGCAGAGCTAAAGTGTCGGCCTGCCGGCCCAGAGTCTCGATCAACACCCACGGCCCGTATACAAGCATAATCTGCCTGTGGACGCCCGTCAATACCGCCAGTATGTAGAAAAGCGTATATCGTTTTTTGATTATGATTTTAAACTCTTTTTTTCTGGCCTCGCCGCTGACTTTAAACTTCACAAAAAGCACGGCAAACAGCACGAACGTTACCGCATAACCTGCCGCGCCGATAACAAACGGCAGCTTGAGCTGTGTCATGAAGCTAAAAAGCCCGGCTCTGAACCCAATGAAAATCAACACGCTGGCAAGCAGCATAAAGGCGGTTCTGACGGCGCTGTACTGCCCCATACGTTTGCCAATGTCCTGATCTCCTATGATCGACATTCCAATACTCTCCTGCAGCGGATAAAACAGGTGCGCCCCGACCGAATGGACAAAAATGAACATAGCCATCACCGCAAAAGAAGGCGTAAGCAATCCCAGCACAAGCATTCCGGCAGCGCATAGGAGCATCGCGACAGCAGCCAGGCGAACGTCTCCTATCTTGTATGTAAAAGCTATGGCCAAAAAAGCGAGCACTCCGGGCGCTTCGCGCGGGATTTCGAGGAACCCCCTCTGCGCGGCGGTGACTTGATACGCGTCAAAAAAGAAATTAGATATGACATTTTCGCTCATCCCCGTCGAAAACCCGAAAAGACCGACGATGGCGAAAAATAATAACAACTCTTTTTTTATCTTAGTCCGATGCTGATCTTCCATATTCTAAACAACCTCTTTCACTGTAAAGTAAACGCCAAGCAGCATCACTATATCACAGTTCGGGCTAATACTCAACAAATTCGAGCCGTTTCGTTGACAACGGCTTATGTTTTGTGCAATAATTACAGTGTAATTCCTAAAGAAAATGCCTGTTTTTTCCGATAATTCATATATATTGCGTTATTTTTTACGCCGTACAGTGAAATTTATGCATTGCCAAATAGGGGGACTTTTGATATATGAAAAGACATGTTAATAAGCGAGTAATAAGCATCATGCTGACTATAGCGGTTTTAGCGCCCCTGTTATCGGCGTCTGTCCCTGCGGCCGGAGCGGCCCCGGACGTCAACTTCGGTACTTTTCACAATAACATGCTGGAATGGGAGCTGACTACTGATCATACGCTCACGATACGGCTCAACACAGCCAGCGCAACATCGCATCAGGCCATGCCCAACTTTACCGCCGCGAACAGGCCCCCGTGGGATCATCACCGTGATCAGATAACTAATGTTATTATCTCAGCCGGCGTCACTTCTATCGGGAACCACACTTTCAACGGCTACCGCTATCTGGTAAACGTGAACGCACCGGGCGTCAACCGCATCGGTGACAGCGCGTTCAGAGATTGCATCAATTTAAGCTCGGTGACCGCTCCGGAAGTTGAAATAATAGGAAATTACGCGTTTTACGGATGCCGCGAACTTGTGGACATAAGCCACCCGGCAGATAGCCGCTCCGGAATAAATCTTTATAATGCCGTTTCCATTGGCGAATTTGCCTTTGCAGGATGCGTCGGGATTAATACTCTTCGTACACATCTTAATGATGGTCAAGGTTTCAGCACGCCCCATGACCGATATGTCACCATTGGGAGAAACGCCTTTGACGGGTGCACAAGGCTGGAAGCGGCGTATACGCCCAATGTAATTTCCATCGGCGCCGGCGCGTATAACGGATGCTCCGACCTCGATAGAGTATGGTTCCCCGGAACAATGACTTCCTTTGGGGACGGGGTATTTACCGGCTGCGGCAATTTAAATGAGATTAATGTAGGAAGTGTTACCGGCGTGACCCCTCCCCAATTCGGCGCGATACGTCTTGCGGATGATATCCCCGGCATAGGACCCGGCCTTATATACGGTGAAGTAACCGGGACACAAGCGTGGCAGGCTACGATCGTAAAGGCTTTAGACGCGGCCGGCGCTGTTTCCATCCCCGGGCTGGTAGAAATTCAAGAGCTGGGTTTCGTTGTAAGCTCAATCGGCACCGAGGCTTTTAGGGGCAGCAGAAGCCTGGCAAGCGTTACGATACCCAGCACAGTGACGAGACTAGGTCTAAACGCGTTTTCAGATTGCGATGCATTGAACTCGGCCATATTCCAAGGGCGAATACCGGCAACGCCGGGTGGGAACCGGATATTTGAGGGCGCGGCGGATGAGTTTATGATATACCATCCCCCCGGACTCAACTGGCCGGCGTCACGGGTTTGGAATAATTACCCGCTGGTTCCGGTTTCCGACAGCATTACGCTCAATACGTATTTCATTGAGATGAGAGAGGGCGATACGGCGGAACTGCGCGCCACAGTGCATCCGTCCGGTACAAGCCCGGTCGTGACATGGGAAGTTATAAATCAGCTGCCCACGGATCCGGGGGATGTAGTCGTCGCCCATGTGACGGCCGGCGGCATTGTGCATGGATTAAACCCCGGATGGGCAATTGTCGTGGTCACTTCAGCGGACGGCAAGAGGCTTGCCGCCTGTACGATCCATGTTATGCCCAAGCTCATACCGGCGACGCGCGTGGTTTTGAGCCATTCCCGTATAGAGATGACTATCGGTGATCCCCCGTTTCCGCTTGCCGCGCAGATATCACCTGCGGAAACAACGCCCCTCCCTGAGCTGGAATGGCTGAGCAGCAATCCGAACATCGCGCATGTTATCGGAACCGCCACCAGTGTCAATGGTGTATACGTGGGTGAACTGTTCGCAATTGCTCCGGGAGAGACAACGATTACGGTCAGAACCGAAAACGGCCTGACAGACCGCGCCACCGTGATTGTCACCGCTACCCCGTCCTCCTTTGTACCTGTGACTCGTATAACCCCATCCGCAATTGAGGCGGCTATGGGTGCAGAGATTGAACTAAACGACCTTGTCACCATAGAGCCGCAAAACGCGACAAACCAGGCTATTACTTGGAGAATTGACCGCGAACTGTCAACTCTCGATGCGAGCATTGGCGTTTCTTCAGGCGCTCTCATTATCCCCTGGGGGGAAACGGGGACCGTGATAGTCGAGGCGACCGTCCCGCGCGGCAGGGCCGACTCTACCGGCCCGTGGGGCTATGATGTAGATATTCCATTTGTACACAGGATTACGATAAATGTAACGGGCTTCGTTCCGGTGATAAGCATCACCGACGTGCCGGCCTCGGCATTCGTCAGCAAACCATTGCAATTAGTGGGCACGGTTCTTCCGGCAGGCGCTTCGTACAGAACCATAGAATGGGAAATAGACCCTGAAGACTCCGGCGAAACGGATGCGTATATTGACCCCCTTACCGGGATGCTGATCGCACAAAACCCGGGAATGGTTACGGTTGTTGCGACCATTAAAAACGGACTTATGGAAGTGAGTACCGGCGGAATGGTTATGAGCGGCACAGATTTTGTTCGCAAGTTCATCATCAGAGTCAGCCCTTATAATCCCAACACGCTGACTGTCCGGGCCGAGCCGGGAGGCACGGCGGGCGGAAGCGGCGAGTTCGCCGGCGGAGAGGTCGCCACCCTATGGGCCACTCCGAATTCGGGATATATCTTCGCCGGATGGTTCTCCCCTGACGGCGGAAGCTTCGACGACTCCAGCCGCGCCGGCGCAGAATATACCATGCCGGGAAATGAGGCAACAGTGCTGGCATTCTTTGCATTTGTAGGCGCCCCGGGCGGAGTGATCACTGTTCCGCAGCATCCTTCTGATCATTTTACGCAAGGTGGTTTTTATACAAGAGGTTCCGTGGCGGAGTATTCACATGTCACAAGGATGAATTTCGTACTTTTCAGCCACGTCACCGTAAACGGCGGGATTCTGTCGCCTGATGTACACTACAGGGTTTCGCGAACGCCCGGTGACGGTCATACTATGGTCACTCTGACAAACAGTTACTTAGACTCGCTTGAGCCGGGCGTGTATACGCTGGCGGTGTACTTTACGGACGGCGCGGCAGGGCACGGCCCGGCGGGCAATGTGCGTGTCACAAGGAGTTTTACGGTACGCACAGAGACAGCCGCCGTGCCGGCAATGCAAACGTATGACGATGTATATATAAGCGCTTGGTACTTTTCAAGCATAGAATTCGTCACAGAGCGGGGCTGGATGCCGCCAAGGGCGTCTGAACCCAGGATTTTCCGGCCTGACGCATCTGTGACCCAGGGCGAGGCGATAGACGCGATATACCGCATGGCGGGCAGCCCGACCGTGACTTCACCGGAGGGACAGCCGTTGCGGGATCGCGAAGCAGCTCTGGAGTGGATGCTCTCCAACGCCATTATGCCGGTCGGCGGGCAGTATGTCCTGGATGCCGCAATATCACGGCAGGATGTCGTACAGCTGCTTTCCAAGCTTGCCGGCCTATTTAGGCTGAGCTTTCCGGTAATGCGCGGCGCGCCGTCTTTCGCTGATGAATGGGCTATTGATTCATCTGTTCGCAGCGCGGTTACAACTTTTTACAGGGCGGAAATCTTCAACGGCCGGACGGGAAACACTTTCGTTCCGCACGGCAACATGACCCGCGCCGAATTCGCCGTTGCGCTGCATCGGTACACGAACGCGACACGGTGAGGTATGAGAGGAGAGTTGAGAGAGGAAAGAGGAGAGTTGTGATGGAAGCTGTGCGTTTGGATAGGCTTTATTCTTATGCTGATTATTGTACTTGGGATGATGATTTGCGCTGGGAACTGATTGACGGCGTCCCTTATCTTATGAGTCCCGCACCTTCGTGGGACCATCAGGCTATAAGTATGGCTCTTGCGATTCAAATTGGGCAGTTTCTTCGGGATAAGCCATGCAAAGTCTTTGCCGCGCCTTTCGACGTCCGTCTTAACGCGAATGGGGCAGATGATACGGTTGTGCAGCCGGATATCGTGGTTATTTGCGACGAGTCAAAAATAAGCAGGAAAAGCTGCGACGGCGCGCCCGATATGGTAGTTGAAATACTGTCACCGAGTACATCGCGGCGTGATGTGACCGATAAGCTCCGGCTTTATGAAAGGTTCGGCGTCCGGGAATATTGGATAGTGGATCCGGAGAGAAAGATTGTACAGACAAATATTCTTGAAAGCGGGCGGTATTTTATTAAAGCCTATACCGACGCCGATACCGCGCCCATCCATGTGCTGGAAGGATGCGTGGTTGATTTGAAGGCTGTTTTTGAGGGTTGAGGTTTAGGAGAGGAGAGAGGAAAGAGGAGAGTGGCGATGGAAGCGGTGCGTTTGGATAGGTTTTATACTTATGCTGATTATTGTACCTGGGATGATGATTTGCGTTGGGAACTGATTGACGGCGTCCCTTATCTCATGAGTCCCGCGCCTTCGTGGGATCATCAAAGTATTAACGCAGCGCTATTGGGCCAGATATGGCAGTTTCTTCGGGATAAGCCTTGCATGGTATTTGCCGCGCCTTTCGACGTCCGTCTTAATGCGGATGGATCCGATGATACTGTAGTGCAGCCGGATATTGTGGTTATTTGCGACGAATCTAAAATCAGCAGGAAAAGCTGTGACGGCGCGCCCGATATGGTAGTTGAAATACTGTCGCCGAGCACATCGCGGCGTGATATGACCGAAAAGCTCAGGCTGTACGAAAGGTTTGGCGTCCGGGAATATTGGATAGTGGATCCGGAGAGAAAGATTGTGCAGTCATACATACTTGAAAACGGGCGGTATTTTATTAAAGCCTATACCGACGCCGATACCGCGCCCGTACATGTGCTGGAAGGATGCGTGGTTGATTTGAAGGTTGTTTTTGAGGGTTGAGTGTTGTTGGGGGTTGTTGGGAGAGGAGAGAGGAAAGAGGAGAGTGGAGAGTGGCGATGGAAGCTGTGCGTTTGGATAGGCTTTATACTTATGCTGATTATTGTACTTGGGATGATGATTTGCGTTGGGAGTTGATTGACGGCGTACCTTATCTCATGAGTCCCGCGCCTACTTCTGAGCATCAGTCCTTGAGTATGGCCCTTACCGGCCAACTATTGCAGTTTCTTCGGGATAAGCCTTGCAAGTTATTTGCCGCTCCTTTTGATGTTTGCCTGAATGCCGATGGCGTTGACGATACTGTTGTGCAGCCCGATTTAGTAGTAATTTGCGACAAGTCCAAGATTAGCAGCCGAGGCTGCGACGGCGCGCCGGATATGGTGATTGAAATACTGTCGCCGAGCACATCGCGGCGTGATATGACCGAAAAGCTCAGGCTGTATGAAAGGTTTGGCGTCCGGGAATATTGGATCGTAGATCCGGAGAGAAAGATTGTGCAGGCTTATTTACTTGAAAACGGGCGGTATTTTATTAAAGCCTATACCGACGCCGATACCGCACCCGTCAATGTGCTGGAAGGATGCGTGGTTGATTTGAAGGCTGTTTTTGAGGGTTGAGGTTTGGGAGAAAAGACGGGACAAGGCATATATAGCCCCCTTCGCGCACGAAGGGGGTGGCGCGAAGCGCCGGGGGTTGTCCTCTGGCGTCAGCTTGCGGGGAACAACCCCCG
>Ga0099364_10005211_pt1 | contig 19408 bp, 16 predicted proteins | sample TergutTh196P3_FD_73070 | JGI IMG/M metagenome (GOLD analysis project Ga0099364, IMG submission 73070) | Microcerotermes parvus P3 segment gut microbial communities from Pointe-Noire, Republic of the Congo - Th196 P3 | ecosystem: Host-associated > Arthropoda: Insects > Digestive system > Gut ...
GACGGCTCTCTGCTTGTTGACAACAACATCGAAATCGAACCGACTGAAATTCCCACCAATGCGGTTGTTGTAACTTATCTGAACTAAACTAAACCAAAAATATGGATGCAGAAATGGGAAATTGATTTTGGGTTCGATGTTCTCATTTCTGCATTCTGCATTCTTAATATAATTCTCATTTCAATTATAAGGAGGCGAGTACGCGTATGGAAACAGTCATTGAAATGCGGGGCATTACAAAATCATTCCCCGGCGTTTTGGCGAATGACAATGTAACACTCGATTTGCGGCGAGGCGAGATTCATGCCCTTTTGGGAGAAAACGGTGCCGGAAAATCCACACTAATGAGCATTTTGTTCGGTCTTTACCAACCAGATAAAGGTGACATCCTCAAAAATGGTGTACCTGTCCGCATCCAAGGCCCAAACGATGCTACGCGCCTCGGAATCGGCATGGTTCACCAGCATTTTAAACTAGTACACAATTTCACAGTGCTTGAAAACATTGTTTTAGGTGTAGAAACCACCAAAAACGGCTTTTTGCGAATGGACGAGGCTCGATCAAAGGTCGTTGATTTATCACAGCAATACGGATTGGCTATTAACCCGGACGCTTACATATCTGATATTACTGTTGGAATGCAGCAAAGGGTTGAAATACTTAAAATGCTGTACCGAGACAATGAAATACTCATCTTCGACGAGCCAACCGCAGTTCTGACCCCTCAAGAAATTGATGAGCTTATGTCTATTATGAAAGGCTTGGTTGCTGAGGGGAAGTCTATTTTATTTATTACACATAAGCTAGCAGAAATCAAGCGTTCGGCAGACCGATGCACAGTTTTGCGAAAAGGTCGCTTTGTGGGCACTGTCGATGTTGCCAATACCGAAATTGAGCAACTCTCGGAGATGATGGTAGGCAGGAAAGTCAACCTTGTTGTCGAAAAGCCTGAATTCCAACCGGGAGAAGTCGTGCTGGACATAAAAGGCTTGACAGTGCGAAGCAAAATAGGAGACAAAAATTTGGTAAACAATGTCTCTTTCCAAGTTCGCGCCGGTGAAATTCTTTGTATCGCCGGGATAGACGGGAATGGTCAAAGCGAGCTAGTGTACGCACTGACCGGTATCCAGCCTGCCGATGATGGTGTTATCACACTTGGCGGCAACGATATTTCTCACTTATCCATTAGGCGCCGCAGCAATGAGGGCATGGCTCATATTCCTGAAGACAGGCATCGCCACGGTCTGGTCCTTGACTACAACTTAGCATACAATTTAGTTTTACAAACTTATCACACTCCGCGTTTTCAAAAACTCGGTTTCTTGCGCTTTAGCGAGATTTATGATTATGCAGATGAGCTTATTGAACGCTTTGACATCCGAAGCGGCGAAGGTAGCCGCACTCCTACACGCAGCATGTCCGGAGGTAATCAGCAAAAGGTGATTGTCGCAAGGGAAATCGATCGCAAACCAAAACTTTTGGTTGCGGTTCAACCTACCCGCGGCCTCGATGTCGGTGCCATCGAATACATACACAAGCAGCTCGTATATGAGCGGGTTTCCGGTGCAGCAGTACTCCTCGTGTCCCTTGAACTCGATGAAGTGATGAATGTCAGCGACCGTATCCTCGTTATTTATGAGGGAGAAATCGTCGCTGACGTGAAACCTGACGAAGTCTCTATGCAGGAGCTAGGTTTATATATGTCGGGCTCCAAACGGAACACCCCTTCGGAAAGGGAGGTGGAGGCATGAGAATACGTCGCATTCTTGGCTCTACCGGCGGGATGAATGCGCTGTCATCCATACTCGCTGTGATTATGGGTTTGCTCGCCGGGTTCATCATCTTGCTTGTTTCCAACCTCTCGCAAGCGGTTACAGGTTTTGTCACCATACTAACCGGCGGATTTTCGGACATGTTCAATTTTGGTCAGGTTCTTTATTACTCTGTGCCGATTATTATGACAGGGCTATCTGTCGGCTTCGCCGGGAAAACCGGTTTGTTCAATATTGGCGCTTCCGGCCAGTTCACCTTTGGCATGTATGCTTCGATACTTGCAGCTGTGAAATATACATTTTTGCCAGCTTCTTTACGTTGTATCGCAGCCATTCTCGCCGGGATTATCGCCGGAGGGCTATGGGGTCTGATTCCTGGTATATTAAAGGCGTTACGCAATGTTCACGAAGTCATAGCCTGTATTATGATGAACTATATCGGCATGTACCTCGTCAACCATCTGATTAGATCTACCGGTATTCTGGATCCTCTCCGCAATAGTACAGTTCGTGTGCCTGCTGTCGCGAATCTCCCCACCCTTGGTCTCAACACTCTGTTTTCCACGGAAACTGCAGGGGGCAGCATACGCCCATCAAGCCTAGGCAGTGGAATATTGATAGCAATAGCAGTATGCATTCTTCTGTATATTGTTCTTGAAAAAACCAAGCTCGGATATGAACTCAAATCATGCGGCTATAATCGGGAAGCCGCCCGTTACGCCGGAATCAATGAAAACCGAGGCATAATGCTATCCATGGCAATCGCCGGTGGTCTTTCCGGTCTCGGCGGCGCTTTGGTTGCGCTCGCAGGAACCGGAAGGGGAATCTCAGTAATCGATGTATTGGCAGGTGAAGGTTTCCAAGGCATCCCGGTTGCGCTATTGGGTTTGTACAACCCCATTGGTATTTTGTTTTCCGGTGTGCTCATTGCGCATCTGACACAAGGTGGCTTTCTATTGCAGCGCCTTAACTATGCTCCTGAAGTTATAGAAATCATCGTTTCAGTAATCATCTATTTTTCTGCGCTTGCTCTCTTGTTCAAAAATGCGCTTTCAGCAGTATTCCGGGATAAAAACGAGCCATTGCTGTCAAGCGGTGATGAGGATTCCAAGGATCTACCGGACGATGTTACGGATAGTGTTCAAGACGATACATCGAAAAACATACCAGATGATAAACCAAACAGCGATAAAGCATCTGCATCAACAGGAGGTGACAACGATGACTCTTAATGTGTTCATCTTTATAATACAGCAAATGATGTTTTTCTCAATACCGTTGCTAATTGTTGCATTGGGCGGCATGTTTTCTGAACGCAGCGGTGTGGTGAATATAGCATTGGAAGGCATAATGATAATTGGCGCTTTTGCCGGGGTCTTGTTTATTTATTACAATCAAAACTCCCAAGGCAACGGTCTGTCCGGACAAATATTGCTTTTGCTGGCAATACTTATTGCGGCGCTGACAGGAGTCATTATCGCTTTACCTCATGGGTACGCATCTATTCATATGAAAGCGAACCAAGTCATCAGCGGCACAGCAATTAACATGTTCGCTCCTGCTTTCGCAGTCTATGTCGCTCGTATGATACGCACGGTGCAACAGATTCCTTTCACTAATCAGTTTTTCATTGAGTCTGTGCCATTCTTGGGCAATATACCGATAATTGGTCCTTTCTTCTTTCAGAAGACTTACATAACAACATTTTTAGGCTTTTTGATACTTCTTGTGTCATGGATAGTTCTCTATAAAACCCCTTTCGGGCTGAGACTTCGCTCTTGCGGCGAACACCCCCAAGCTGCCGATTCCGTTGGCATCAATGTATACAAGATGCGCTACATAGGCGTCATGGTTTCTGGTGCTCTGGCAGGTCTGGGTGGATTGGTATTCGTCATCCCAACGGCAACCACGTATGATGCAACAGTCGCAGGATATGGCTTTTTGGCACTTGCTGTGCTGATATTCGGGCAATGGAAACCGGTAAAAATATTAATTGCTGCGTTTTTCTTCGGTTTGATGAAAACCATCTCGGTCACCTATACAAGCATAGCATTCCTTAGCAGCTTACCCATACCTAGCGCAGCTTATAAAATGATACCATACCTGGCTACGTTGCTTGTGCTGACCTTCACATCCAAAAAGTCAATGGCACCAAAAGCCTCAGGGGAGCCATACGATAAAGGAAGCCGATAAAACGGCTGAAAGGATTAGGCATAATTATGAATATGTACGACATAATTACCCAAAAGAAAAATGGCGGGTCTTTGTCAGATGATGAGATTCGATATTTTATCAATGGCTTCACAAAGGGTGATATCCCGGATTATCAAGCGTCTGCCTTGCTAATGGCTATCTGCCTTCAGAGCATGAGTGAACATGAAACAGCCGTGTTGACCGATGCCATGCTCCGCAGCGGAGATATTGCGGATTTATCCTCGATCCCCGGCATTAAAGTCGACAAGCACAGTACTGGTGGCGTTGGAGACAAAACAAGCCTCGTGATTGCTCCCATTGCCGCTGCTTGTGGGGTTCCAGTAGCAAAAATGAGCGGACGCGGCCTTGGTCATACAGGGGGAACCGTTGATAAGTTGGAAGCAATACCCGGGCTTCAAACAGCTATTGATTCCGAAAAATTTTGTTCAATTGTCCGCTCCACTGGCATATCTATTATTGGGCAGTCCGGTAATATCGCTCCCGCTGATAAAAAACTTTATGCCCTGCGCGATGTGACCGCTACCGTGGACTCAATACCCCTCATCGCTTCATCGATAATGAGCAAAAAATTAGCAGCAGGTTCAGACGCTATCCTTCTCGACGTCAAAACCGGCAGCGGCGCTTTTATGAAGACGTTGGACGATTCTATTGCATTGGCTCAAGCGATGGTATCGATCGGTATTCGTTCCGGACGCAGAGTGATGGCTTTAGTCACGGATATGGATGTGCCTCTTGGCAATGCGATTGGCAATGCATTGGAAGTTGAGGAGTCTGTTAACACTTTGCTGGGCAAAGGTCCTATTGACTTGACTTCCATGTGTTTGGATCTCGCATCATACATGCTCCTTTTGGCGGATGCAGGGGAATCATTTGATGTATGTAAGCGTCTTAGCATAGATGCCATCGAAAGCGGCAAAGCCTTTGATAAGCTCTGCGCAATGGCGGAGGCACAAGGCGGTGATGTATCTGTGCTTAAGAGCGGTTTCAAAAAATCCGAAATTCTTTATCCTGTCAAAGCTGAGAAGAGCGGATATATCACCCACATGAACGCTGAGTCGGTTGGCATGGCTTCTCTCGCATTAGGCGCAGGTAGAGCCACCATGGACGATAGCATTGACTACAGTGCAGGTATTGTACTCGAAAAGAAAACCGGTGACTATATAGCCGCCGGAGAGAATATTGCAATGTTTCACACCTCAAGGGTTGACAAGCTGAATACTGCAACTGATATATTCACCGCCGCTGTAACCATAGGAGATGAGCCACCAGATCTCGGGAAAACAATCAAAGCAGTCGTCTCGGATACCGGTGTCGCAATTCTTTGAACACAAAATTGAAGCATCACTACCTGTGTTTCCATTAATCGCATTAGCGTGTCCTGCTTGTAAAAGCAGATATCAGGGAATGTTAGATTCGCGTTCTTTTCCCTCAGTGGAGCGCAAATCCGCCATTGGCGAAACTCCGCGATCCTCGGTTTCACACGATTCAGGGAGCAACAGGCATTCTTCCCTGCCTGTAGGAGCGATTGCAGCGTTTCTTAATTAAAAGGTCTCATTAAACGAATGGGGCAACAGCTCTTTGATTGTGCGCTCTCTGATATCCCCATCTTCAAGGCTTATCACAGCAATATCCGGAGCAAAGCTGTTCAAGTACTGTCGGCAGACTCCACAAGGCGTACAGGTGACAAGCTCATCCATTCCGCCAACAACAGCGATTTTATCGAAATCTCGGCAACCTTCAGATATCGCCTTTACCACAGCACACCTTTCGGCACATATATTTGTGACACCAACTCCCGAAGGGTCTTCAATATTGCAGCCTAAAAACACCTTGCCGCTTTTTGTCAAAAGAGCGGCACCCACTTTAAAGCCGGAAATTTCCGGTGATGCATATTCTCTTGCTTTTTTTGCATATTCAATAAGTTCTACGTTGTTCATCTATTCCTCCCGGATGCAGTCTGCTGTCGTGCCATTGGGTTGCGTTCAGTCTCCGCCGAAAGGCATCGGCAGCAATGTTGAAAGGGGGTAGCTCACATAACGACCATCTCCCCTTGCGCTGAGTACCTCCAAGTCGGTGGAAAATTCTATAAGCAGCTGGCGGCAAGCTCCACAAGGAAACCGATACGAACCGCTTTCAGCAACTATCGCTATTCGCCTGAAGCTGCGGTGACCGGCTGATACAGCACTTGCAATTGCAGCTTTTTCTGCGCAGATCGTTGCGCCGATGGCTATGTTTTCAATATTGCATCCAATGAACGCAGTCCCATCGGAACATTCGATTGCTGCTCCGACTCTTACTCTGGAGTACGGCGAGTAGGATTTTTCCATAGCCTCGACTGCTAACTCAATCAATTTCCTATCGGTCATTGCCAGCTCCTTTTGGTTAAAATCTTCTTTCAACTATTATACTGTTAAAAGCGACAATTGCAACGATAACTTATTGTTAGCCATTCTATTTTTGTTATTAGGTCACCGGTCAGTAGGCAACACCTTTTGCTATATGGCATTGGTACTCTGATAAGTAGCTCATAACACAAGCTATATAACATTTTATGCAAAATTCTGTTGCACTAAACAGCATAATATGGTAGTATACAGACTCAAACGACAGGAAAAGATGTGAAATTATGAATGTTGCGGTACTTGGGTTTGGTGTGGTTGGCTCCGGCACTGTTGAGGTAATCGACAAGAATTCCGACAAAATCTCGATCAATGCAGGTCAAGAGATTCGCGTAACACGGATTCTCGATATCAGGGAGTTCCCGGACAGTGCATACAAAGACTTGTTTGTGCAGAATTTTGAAACTATACTCAACGACCCGGATATATCCGTCGTGGTCGAAACAATCGGGGGTATTGGCGTTGCATATGATTTTACCAGACGCAGTCTCGATGCAGGAAAGAGCGTAGTGACTTCAAACAAAGAGCTTGTTGCAACCCACGGTTACGAACTATTGAAGCTAGCTTCCGAAAGAGGCGTAAATTACCTATTTGAAGCAAGCGTTGGGGGAGGCATCCCGATAATAAGACCGATGGCGCAATGCCTAACAGCTAACATAATCACCGAAATATACGGCATCCTCAACGGCACTACGAATTACATATTGACCGAAATGGAAAAAAACGGTGCAGAATTCTCTGCTGCCCTTGCTGATGCACAGCGAAAAGGTTATGCAGAAGCAGACCCTTCAGCGGATATCGATGGTCATGACGCTTGTAGGAAAATATGCATTCTCTCCTCCCTCGCTTTTGGCAGACATGTATATTCTGATTCCGTCTCCACTGAAGGGATAAGAGGCATTACAATAAACGACATGCGCTTTGCAGACGATTTAGCCTGCAGGATAAAGCTTTTGGTCCGCTCAAGGATAGTTGGAGACAAAATTGCGGTTTATGTGGCTCCCCACCTTGTCAGCCAAGAGAATCTTTTGTCCGCTGTTGATGGTGTAATGAACAGTATCGTGGTTCGCGGCAACGTGGTGGGCGACCTTTTGTTTTATGGTGCAGGTGCTGGAAAAACGCCAACCGCAAGCGCAATCGTCGCAGATATCATCGATATTGCAAAACGTGTTAGTACCGATAAATTGCTTGGATGGGAACAAGGGAGCGAAAGCTATATGACAGACCCCACGCAACTTGAATCGGCATGGTATGTAAGAACCACAGCTACTCGGAGCACTATTGCAAACGAGTTCGGCGAGGTCGTATTCGCAGGCACCATTGGTTCAGAAACAGCCTTTAAAACAGCTAATATGAGCGGTAGAAAAGTCCATGATATTCTTGGCAGAGGGATTCCTGCTTTATCGCTTTTTAGAGTCTTAGGTGATTATTAGTATTATCGAATTCAAGAGCAAATACTGTCAAGCTAGTTCCTAGGGGTATTTATGTACGCTACTTTCCCAACTATCCGCATGTAAGGAGGATGCATATACATGGCGTTGATTGTAATGAAATTCGGTGGTTCCTCTGTTGCAGACCCGGAGCGTATGCAGCGCGTTGCTTGGATAATCGCTGAAAAATATTCCGAAGGCAACGATGTGGTCGCAATACTCTCTGCGCAAGGCAAAACGACTGACCATCTGATTGAAAAAGCTATCGAAGTGAACCCCAGCCCCTCAAAACGGGAGATGGATGTACTGCTTTCAACTGGTGAGCAAGTCTCAATCTCGCTTATGGCAATGACCCTTGAGAAAATCGGACTACCTGTAGTGTCTCTCGCTGGTTGGCAGATTGGATTTCTAACAAACACAGATTATGGCAGCGCTAGAATAGAAAGCGTATCCACCGAACGTATGAAAGCGGAGCTGGATCGCCGTAGAATCGTGCTTGTTGCCGGTTTTCAAGGTGTAAATAAATATGAAGATATAACCACTTTGGGCAGGGGAGGGTCTGACACAACCGCAGTGGCGATTGCTGTCTCCCTCAATGCTGATATATGCCAAATTTATACCGATGTTGAAGGCATATACACAAGCGACCCTCGCAAAGTCCCCACTGCATATAAGCTCGATGAGATCACATATGACGAAATGATCGAGCTGGCATCCCTTGGCGCGCAAGTCCTCCATAATCGCTCTGTGGAAATGGCAAAGCGCTACGGAGTAAATTTAGAAGTCCTTTCGAGCTTTGAAAGAAAGCCCGGTACATTAGTCAAGGAGGTTACAAAAGTGGAACATTCAAAGATTAGCGGTGTCGCCAGTGATTCGAACATCGCCAGGATTGCGCTTATGGGGCTTAAAGACGAGCCGGGTATTGCGTTCAAAGTATTTCGGACTCTTGCTAACGCAAGGATAAACGTGGACATCATACTTCAATCCATTGGACGCGATGACACAAAGGATATCAGCTTCACAGTAGCTTTGGGCGATATGGAACAAGCTCACGCAGTTCTTGTCGAAAATAAAGGTTCTCTCGGGTTCACTGAAATAAGCGTTGATGACAACATCGCAAAAGTGAGCATTGTCGGTGCTGGCATGATGACTGAGCCTGGTGTTGCTGCAGCAATGTTCGAGGCTTTGTTTGGAGCAAAAATCAATATTGATATGATATCCACAAGCGAAATCAAGGTATCTGTACTGGTCGAGAAAAAAGACGCCGAACGCGCTGTTTCTGCAATACATGCCCAGTTCTTCGGGGCATGAGGCTTCCCGTTGCAAAAAGCCCGAAAGGGCTTTTTCTCATCTTTGCGCTCATATCGCATTAAAAAATCAACTCTCACGGAATGGAGCAATATATGGACTATTCAAATGATGTTATAAGGTTTGACGAGCAGGCGATTCTATGCCTGCGCTCCCTCTATAGCGAATATGGTTATTTGCCATACAGGATGAGTCGCTTTGAAGAATACGGCTTGTATGCCGAGAACAAAGCATTCTTATCATCAGGTGAAATTATCACCTTTACCGGCGCAAACGGAAAGTTAATGGCTTTGCGCCCGGATGTCACACTATCAATTGTCAAGCATACTTTGGACGATGGCTCTCTGAAAAAGCTCTACTATAACGAATACATATACAGACCAGATAGCGGTGATTTCAAAGAACAGATGCAAATGGGTCTTGAGTGCATCGGCGATCTTGGCGCTGATTTAATGGGCGAAGTGCTGATGCTCGCTCGGCAAAGTTTAAAAGAGCTAAGCATAAACAGCCGCCTTGATGTTTCCCATATGGGTTTTTTTAGCGCATTGCTGCAATGCGCTAAATTAAATGCCGACCAAAAAACAACCCTCCTGCGTAGCGTGAGCGAAAAAAACATCCCTGAAATATACGCATTGTGCGACGAATATAAGCTTGAAGATAGTTATCGCGATAAGCTTGCAGCATTGGTCATGCTATATGGCTCCTTTGACGAAATCATTGCCGCGCTTCGCGAAATCAGTATCAACGATGAATCCGACAGCGCGCTGCGAGAACTGGACGATGTGTTCAAAGTCTTGAAATCATTAGGCGTTGAGACAGATGTCAACCTCGATTTCACAATTGTCAACGACTTAAACTACTACAATGGGATTATTTTCCAAGGCTTCATTGAAGGCATCCCCAAAAAGGTTTTGTCAGGTGGCAGGTACGATGAGCTGCTGCGCAAATTCAATAAACGCTCCGGTGCTGTCGGCTTCGCTGTCAATCTTGATTTACTCGAGCAGCAGAACCATCAATATGGCATCCCCGAGAATACCGTTCGAGCCGCCTCGGACAAAATTATCAATGTAGCATTGCCAAAAGGCAGGTTGGGAGAAGACGCTTATGCTGTTTTCGAGTCTGCCGGCTACGCTTGTCCGGATATGAATGAAGAAAGTCGGCGGCTTGTGTTCGAGAGCTTGGAAAACGGAGTGCGTTATTTTTGGGTTAAACCATCGGATGTCTCGATATACGTTGAGCGCGGTGTGGCAGATATCGGGGTCGTAGGTAAAGACATACTGCTGGAGTACTCCTCTGACGTCTATGAACTTCTGGATTTGGGCATGGGAATATGCCGCATGTGTATTGCAGCAGAAAAAGGTTATGTCGAGCAACAAGACAGGGTTTTGCGAGTCGCAACAAAATTCCCGAACATTGCGAGAAATCACTATGAGCAGAAAGGTCGCGCAATCGATATAATTACGCTTAATGGTTCTATCGAACTAGCACCGCTACTCGGATTGTCCGATGTGATAGTGGATATTGTCGAAACGGGGCAGACCTTGTTGGAAAACAACTTAGAAGCTCTGGAAAAAATCGTGGACATAAGCGCAAGACTCATATCAAACAAGGCTAGCTATAAGTTCAAACACGAGGCGATACGCAAACTATGCAGTTCGATAAAAAAATGAAACTTCCCTCAAACCAAAACGCGAAATGCATAGCAATAACCTTCGAAAACAGCGCAGCGCGACTGTTTTGGTTCCCATCTCTTGTTGACGCATCCATGCGTCAATAAGAGCGTGCTCCACCATCCTTGATTTCATTTGACGGAACTGGAAAACGGTCATTTAGCACTGCTTTCCTGAGCAGCCGCAATGAACAATTAACCTAAAAGAGCTCTGTTTCCCTGCTATGCGCAAATCAGAGCATTTTAGTATTAGCTTCCACATAGCTGTTTGATGTCCAGCCAAAAGAAACTCGCTATATTGAGAGTGCAGCGCTTGGATCTTTCATATACCAAAGATCATAGGATTTTCCTGATGCTGCTTGAGCTTCTATACGCTCAGACTGATCATAGCTTCCTAAAAGCATTTCCCGCAGACTGTCCGTTGTTTTAATATACAACACTTCTGCTTCCAAGAGTTTTTCGGATAGCGTCTCATCTGTGATATCATCGTAGTTGTTGTAGTAGCCCAATGACATTGTGGAGATTACGATGCTGTCTTTAAGGGAAACAGATATATCAGGAAACGTTTCCCGTAGAAAAGTTGCATCATTGTCTCCAGCATCAAAAAAGAGCAATCTTGTGGTTTTGTCAATGCCAATGTATTTGAAATCATCGAATATCACTTGCTGAAATCCAAACTCGCAGCCAATGTCGATGATTTGCTTATATTTTTTGTTTAACTTGTTCTCCTTTATGTGCTTTGCGATAAGCAAGTAGTAATGCTCAAAGAATAAAAATCTCTTTGCGAAGGGTATCGGCGAGTTCCACCTCGGAATATTCTCGTACATATACAAGCGGTCTTTCACCATGGGATAAATCAGGGAATGGTCGCCGCTAAAGTCTTTCAACAGTCTCTTAATTGTCCTAATATCCATATCCTATAAGCTTTCTTCATCATTGCATCATTCAGGATGCCGTTACCATCGTGAAAATCATACCAACATCGACATATCTATACTATTTTGCTATCGAATCATATGCTCCCACCATTATACAAAAAACATCCGCATGTGTAAACTGTAACGTGATTGACAAGCATATCCGAGGAAAAAACTGTTCTTGGCTATGGTTATCCGGGTCTGTTGGTGCGGCGCAGGGAAAAAGAGGCATGTCGCTTCCCACACGAGCATGTACAGCAGCTTCGAGCAATGTTACTAGTCACGCTCTTGCGCTCTGAAGGCTATTTTTGTGACCCTATCGCTACGAGGGCGCATCCGTGCGCCCACTCGCGAGCGCTCCACCGTCCTTGGTTACGCTTACGGGGCACAAAAACATCCGTTCCTCACCGGGCGTGCCCAGTAACCGAGCAATCCTATGCCTTGAATTTTCTTCATCAAATTATTTACCATTCTCCAACTAGTGTGATATACTAGTGATGCGTATTTGTAATTACCTAAATGAGTTTTCGCTATTCATTCTTCCGTCAAAATGAAAGCCAGAGGGAATATCTTGGTTGTGTTGGGGCATTTCATCGAAGTCTGCCACTAAAAGCAGCACAGGAACGGTCTTGTTATTCATATGCGCTATTCTAACCGTATTAATATGGTACGGGAGAGGGTTTGGTTGTTTTGATTCGTATTATCCAAGCTGCGGAATTTAAGTCTTTGCGTCCGGTGCAAGGTGTTGCTCCGGCAGAGGTTATCGCTACTGTTGCGGAAATAATAGTTGCCGTTGCAGAACGCGGCGATGCAGCTGTGCGAGAGTTCACCGAAAGATTCGATGGTTGCATTTTAGCCGATTTTGAAGTGGCTCCCGAAGAGATTAATGCAGCAATGATAGCAGTTGGAGATGATTTCATCGGAATAATGGAACGTGCTGCTGAGAATATCAGAGAATTCCACAAACAGCAAATCCGGCAAAACTATGTAATAACCCCGGTCGATGGCATCGTACTCGGTCAGCGCGTTTTGCCTCTTAGCCGTGCCGGGTTGTATATCCCCGGGGGAACGGCTGCATACCCTTCCACAGTGTTGATGAATTGCATCCCTGCCAAGCTTGCAGGCGTTGGGGAAATAGTGTTGGCAACACCACCTGCGAAAGACGGAAGCATCGATGCAAATATCCTTGCCGCAGCTAAAATCGCCGGCGCGGATAGGATATTCAAAATAGGTGGTGCCCAAGCTATCGCAGCATTGGCGTATGGTACCGAGACGATTCCCAAAGTAGTGAAAATAACAGGTCCCGGCAACGCATACGTAGCAGAAGCCAAACGACAGGTGTTTGGTATTGTTGGCATTGATATGATTGCCGGGCCGAGTGACATTCTTATAGTTGCAGACGATAGCGCTGATCCGTCTTTGGTAGCTGCTGACATGCTCTCCCAGTGCGAACACGGGGATGATTCCGTTGCAGTGCTGATAACAAACAGCACTGCTCTGGCTGAAAAGGTACGCAACGAGATTGAAGCGCAATTACCTGCGCTTCCACGGGAGGCAATCGCTCGCAAGTCTATTGACACATATGGTAGTATTATAATTGCAGATACCCTTGACCAAGCTTTCGGCATCTCCAACGACATCGCCCCGGAGCATCTTGAGATTTTCCTCGATGAACCTTTTTCCTACCTGGATAAGGTAACAAACGCGGGGTCGGTTTTTCTGGGCAAGAACACCCCTGAAGCTATAGGAGATTATTATGCAGGCCCCAAACACACGATTCCTACATGGGGAACAGCACGATACTCAAGTCCTCTTTCTGTTGACGATTTCGTAAAGAAAACATCATTTACTTATTATTCTGAAAATGCTCTGAAGAAAGCAGCTTCGGATGTTATCAGCTTTGCGGAAAAAGAGAGTTTCAAAGCCCATGCCGAATCTGTCGCAAAACGCCTGCAACAACCGAATTGAATAGAAAGGTTTTGTTTCAAATGAGCAAATTTCTATCCAAACGCTTTCAGTCTCTGGAGGCATATGTACCTGGTGAACAGCCAACGGGTATGGAATACATCAAGCTTAACACGAATGAGTCACCATACCCGCCTTCTCCGGGAGTGCGCGCTGCAATTAACGACGATGAAATCAACAATCTCCGCTTATACCCCAATCCTGACGGAACCCACTTAATCGGGAAACTAGCTGATTATTACTCTGTGAAACCTGAAAACCTGATAATTGGAAACGGCTCCGATGAATTGCTTGCATTCGCATTCTTGGCGTTTTGCGACAAATCACGCACTGTTTGCTTTCCCGATATCACTTACGGTTTTTACCCAGTATACGCCGAGCTTTACGACATCCCTTATGAGCAAATCCCCCTAAAAGACGATTTCACAATTAATACCGCCGACTACTTTGGTGTTTCTAAAAACATCATTATCGCCAACCCAAACGCGCCTACAGGTCTAGCAATGACCCTCATTGAAATCGAAGCAATAGCACGAAGCAATCCCGATTATCTTGTGCTTATTGATGAAGCTTATGTTGACTTCGGTGCGCAATCGGCGATTCCACTGATAAATAAATACGAAAATTTGCTCGTTATGCACACCTATTCGAAAGCTCGCTCCATGGCAGGTGCGCGACTAGCATATGCCATCGCTTCAGCTCCGATCATCGATGATATGAACAAAATGAAGTACTCGTTTAATCCTTACAATGTCAACCGATTGACTCAACTTGCCGGAGCAGCAGCCTTGGACGAAGACGCATATTATAAAAAAAACTGCCACGAGATTATTAGCACACGAGAATATACACAAGCGCGCATTAGGGAGCTTGGCTTCACCTCAACGCAATCCAGCGCAAATTTCCTATTTGCCCGTCACCACTCAATTACCGGAGACGATTTGTTTGCAGCATTGAGAGATCGCGGTATTCTTGTTCGCCACTGGAACAAAGCGCGCATCTCTGATTACTTAAGAATAACCATAGGTACAAGAGTTCAGATGGACGCATTGCTCGATGCATTAAAGGAAATAGTGGAAACCGCTCCCAATTAGGTGTTTAGCAAAAAAGCACATATTCTCTCGATTTATTGCCTCATTGCAACGAATACTTATTAGTACCCCATTGGTACGTTAAGCCCAAGAACGTACCGGTTTGTTAAAGTGTGAGTCATAAGTTGAAGCCTATATTCAACTTATGCTCATCCCTAGTTTCTGAAGGGAAATAACTATGAGAACTGCTGAAATTACCAGAAAGACGGCTGAGACCGATATTTCGCTGCTGTTGAACCTTGATGGAACCGGGGTCAGCGCAATCAGCAGCGGAGTCGGTTTTTTTGACCATATGCTGGAGCTTTTTTCCAGGCACGGTAGGTTCGACATTGATCTCGTTTGCAAAGGCGACACCAATGTTGATAATCATCACACAATCGAAGATATTGGTATATGCCTCGGTAAAGCATTCGCACAAGCTCTTGGCGATGCGCGCGGTATCTATCGCTACAGCGACATCACTTTACCCATGGACGAGACTTTGGTTTTGTGCGCTATCGATATATCCGGGAGAGGGCATTTGAGTTTCAATGTTAAGTTTCCGGAGACCTCCCATGGAGCTATGGACACTGAGCTGCTAGAGGAATTTTTCCTAGCATTCGTCAGAAATTCCGGTGTTACAGTTCATGTTAAGCTGATTGACGGAAATAATTCCCATCACATCATTGAAGCTTGTTTCAAAGCCTTTGCTCGCGCTTTGGGAGCAGCAACGGCGATTGACAATGACTACAAGAATGAGATTCCATCGACCAAAGGAACATTAATCTAGTCCTAGCATTTGTTTCAGCTATTCAGTCATTAAAGTGCAACATTTTCATTAGGAATCTTTAATCCAATCTGCTAAACAATATCACATACACGCTAAAGAAATACGATATTTGCATTAACGCAGTGTCTTGGCAAAATGCTCCCTGCATTTGAATGCTTTGATGTGGATGTAGTTAACGGGGTGAAACAATGATTATTTATCCAGCGATAGATTTATTTGAGGGTAAAGCAGTACGCCTCTTACAAGGTGATTATTCACAGATGACCATTTATAGCGACAATCCTGTAGCCAAGGCAATCGAATTTAAGAAAGCAGGCGCTTCATCGATACACATCATCGATCTTGAAGGCGCTCGCAATGGTGAGCCTGCTAATTACTCCTCAATTCAGCGCATTGTTGCGGAATCCGGTCTTGATGTGCAAGTCGGCGGAGGTATCCGTACATTGGAGACCATCGAGAAATATATGGCTATTGGCGTCCGGCGCGTAATCCTTGGTACAGCTGCTGTGGCATCTCCCGGCTTTCTCGAGGATGTGGTTCGAGTTTTCGGCGATGGGATTGCTGTTTCGGCAGACATCAAAGACGGTTATGTTGCTATAAAAGGGTGGACCGAGCTGTCCACGCTAGATGTGCACGAGTTTTCCAGCGGCGTTGAGAGCATTGGTGTTCAGACCTTAATCTGCACTGATGTGTCAAAAGACGGGTTGCTCGGTGGAACCAATATTGATCTTTACAATATACTCAGAGGTAGTCTCTCAATAAGTCTAATCGCATCAGGTGGTGTTTCCACTATTGATGAAATCAAAACTCTGGCAAAGCTCGGCATGGACGGCGCAATCTTAGGCAAAGCTTTGTATGAAGGGATTTTGGTGCTCCACGAAGCAATCAGCGCTGCATTAATAGATGATGAAAGGATCTGTAATTAGTGAACCCAAAGAGAATTATCCCATGTTTGGACATCAAAGACGGTCGTGTCGTCAAAGGCGTAAATTTCGAGAATTTAGCAGATGTCGCTTCACCCGTTGACCTAGCGAAACTCTACTGCGTAAGCGGCGCTGATGAATTGTGTTTCTATGACATAACTGCATCGGTTGAGGGTAGAATAGTGTTTCTAGACCTCTTCCGGCAAGTTGCAGATTGCACCACTGTACCCCTGACTGTCGGAGGAGGGATTGGTACTGTAGACGATTTTGCAATAGCAATGGAAAATGGAGCTGACAAGGTGAGCATAAACTCCGGTGTTGTGAAAAACCCAAATCTAATAAGCGAAGTCTCTAGCAGATTCGGCAGCAATCCCATTGTGTTTGCAGTGGATGTAAAGCGCATTGATGGGAGATTCCATATATTCACCGGCGGCGGAAGAGACGATACCGGCTTGGATGCAATAGAATGGATAAAACGCGGAGAGGCATCAGGCGCCGGCGAGCTTGTTATCAACAGTATCGACACCGATGGAGTCAAGGGTGGTTTCGACCTGCCATTGCTCGAAGCTGTTTGCAATGCAGTTTCGATACCGATTATTGCTTCCGGAGGTGCAGGTAGCATCGAGGATTTCATTTCGCTTTTCAAATCACTGCCACAGATTGATGCCGGTCTTGCTGCATCAGTCTTTCATTATGGTGAGGTAAAAATACCGCAATTGAAAAAAACTCTTGCGGAAAATGGAATAAGCGTGGTTATATAATCATCGGAGCTATTTAGCGAAAGTGCTAAAATTTGCGTATCTCTCGGTTGGTCAACTATTTCTGCATGTTACCGAAGCAGGTGCATAGACAGCAGATTTTGCACTAAAATTCTGCAATTTTAGCTGCGGAGCAAAATAGCAAATGAGGTATACTTAATTATGAAAAAAGCACTTGTAATAGAAGACGATAGCAATATCGCTGAGCTTTTGAGACTGTATCTGGAAAAAGACGGATTTACTGTATCAATTGCTGACAACGGTGCGGCAGGTGTTGCTGAATTCGAGCGCTTTGTACCTGATATTGTCCTGCTTGATATTATGCTGCCAATTCTCGATGGATGGGGTGTTTGCCGTGAGATACGAGCTGTATCAAATGTACCAATCATCATGCTCACAGCGAAAAGCGAAACCCTTGACAAAGTCACAGGGCTTGAAATGGGTGCAGATGATTACTTGGTAAAACCTTTCGAAGTCGGGGAGTTGATTGCCCGTGTGCACGCTGTTATGCGCAGGTTCGACTCTGTAGACGAAACAACAAACAAAAGGTTGGTTTTTGACAATCTAATCATTGATATGGACTCATTTGAATTGCTTGTCAATGGTAAAAGAGTCGAAGCTCCTCCAAAAGAAATGGAACTTTTGTTCCATTTGGCATCATCACCCAATAGGGTTTATACTCGAAACAAGCTCCTAGACGAGGTGTGGGGGTTTGATTATTTCGGGGACTCGCGCACAGTGGATGTGCACGTCAAGCGTCTGCGCGAGAAACTCGAAAACGTCAGCGAAAACTGGTCTTTGAAAACAGTTTGGGGCGTTGGTTACAAATTCGAGTTGCTAGATGGGCGACAGAGTGTATGAAGCACAGCATTTACATCCGGAATTTTCTTGCAACTGCACTTATCGTGCTGATAAGCTTTGCTTTGCTTGGCGGTATATCCACGGTCTGGAATTATCGGCGTTCCCTAAATGAACGAAGATCAGCTATGGCATCCACCTTGCAGGAGACTGCGCGTTATGTTGCTGCAGAGCATTTCTATCGCGCGGTGGAGCTTGATGACTTGAACCTTAGCATGTGGTTAGCGATGATTTCAAACATGTCCGGATACGACTTGCTGCTTACAGATTTGGACGGAGTAGTCAGTGCCTGCTCCGATAGCGATTTTCAGCACCTGGGTAAAATAGTTCCTGAATCTGCATTGAATCAGTCAATCACGGGCAGTACCACAATGGTGTTGTCTACACTTGGGCAGATTTATCCGGAGCGTCGGCAAATCGCAGGAGTTCCGCTTTCTGCAAACATCAATGATGATATCCATATTTTCGGTTATCTGTTTGTCTCAAGCGATTTGGCGACATTCAGATTGGCATGGCGACAATTCACCAGCGTGTTTATTATTATCTCAATAAACGTTATGATTCTTGCTTTTGTCATTTCTTTTATCACAACAAAGAAACAGGCTGAACCTCTCGATGAAATCGCAAGTGCTGCACGGCGTTTTGCCCATGGTGATTTTTCTATCCGCATTGAGGATGTTGGTAGAACCGACGAAATCGGCCAACTCGCACAAGCCTTCAATGCTATGGCAGATTCTTTGGAAAGTTCTGAAGAACTGAGAAGTGGTTTTATTGCGAATCTTTCCCATGAACTCAAAACACCTATGACGGTTATAACCGGCTTTGCAGAAGGAATACTCGATGGCACAATCCCTTTTGAGAGCGCAGATAGATACTTAAGTGTCATCTCATCAGAAACTCGCCGCCTTTCACGTTTAGTAGCTAGTATGCTCGATATATCCATGCTGCAATCTGTTGACACGGCGGGCATGTTGAGAGACAGTTTTGATATCTGCGAGGTTGTTCGGCTTACCTTGTTGAGTTTTGAGGCGAAAATCGATGAAAAAAACCTTGATGTTGAAGCAGAGCTGCCCGAGGAGCCGATAATGACTCGTGGCGATGAAGATGCAATTACCCAAGTCGTATACAATCTCATCGACAATGCAATCAAATTTTCAAACCCAAGGGGTACAATAAGACTGGAACTGTGGAAGCAAGGCGACAGAGCATATATTTCTTTCGAGAACAACGGCGATCCAATCCCCGCCGATGAGATTCCACACATTTTTGAACGATTTCATAAAGCTGACAAATCAAGAAGCGTTAATCCCGAAGGCATCGGTTTAGGTCTATATA
>Ga0099364_10005212_pt1 | contig 19407 bp, 16 predicted proteins | sample TergutTh196P3_FD_73070 | JGI IMG/M metagenome (GOLD analysis project Ga0099364, IMG submission 73070) | Microcerotermes parvus P3 segment gut microbial communities from Pointe-Noire, Republic of the Congo - Th196 P3 | ecosystem: Host-associated > Arthropoda: Insects > Digestive system > Gut ...
ACCCAAAAAAAAAAAAAAAAAAAATAAAAAGCAAAATTGTGAACCCCGGGTCCGGGAAAGGGGAAAAAAAAGGGGGGGCGGGCGGGGGCCCGGCCCCCCCCCCCCCAGCCTGTGATGTATGGCTTGCACAGATGATCACTTCAGCGGGAACATTGGAGTCGTCGTGTCCCAGAAGTAAACATAGAGCGCAATCGTGATGAGGATGACGATGACGCCCAAAAACATGGCCAGGTACGATGGCCGCAAATCGAGTTTTGAGGTGACATCCGTGGTGCGTTCATCTTTGTTGGGCCACAAGATAGTCATAACGGTCATAACAATGAGGACAATCACAAACGTCACGGCCATGCGGTTCAGGAACGACGAGAAAATGATCGTGAGGACCTTTTGACTTTCCGGGATTTTTGTGCAGAGCAACATCAGCAACCCGTAAATCGCGGGGTTCAATATCAGAGCCATTGCACCGCTCCACTTGCTGGGACGTTTCACGACAAAGCCAAACAGGAACGCCGCCAAAATGCCCGGCGAGATGTAACCCTGAAATTCCTGAATGTACTTGAAAACACCGCCGTATCGCGGGTCGGCCAGGATCGGAGCCGTCAGGCAGGCGATGACCATGAACACGATCACGCAAAGCCGCCCGATGGCAACCTGCACCCATTCCGGGGCTTTTTTGTGGATGTATCCCTTGTAAATGTCAATCGTAAACATCGTCGAGGCCGCGTTGAGCATGGCGGCAAGCGAACTGATGATCGCACCCAGCAAGGCTGCGAGGGCAAAACCCTGCAAACCGCCTGACGGCACCAGTTTGGTGATCAACAACGGAAAGGCCGCGTCGAAATCATAGCCGGTTTGCTGCTTGCTGAATTTCAACGGCTTCAGAAAACCACGTTCGTCGTTGGCTTTCTTGATCGCCTTCATGGCAACCACCAGACTTTCCGGATCATTAACGTTCATCTCCGGTGCTTCGATTTCGAGGAGTTTGGCGTCGTACTTGATCAACTCGGCAGCTACCGCCGGCTCGAAGGCCGCGAATTTATCATCAAAATCGAAGAGCAAATTGCCTTCCGTGTTTTTCTCCATACTGGCCTGCAACCCGGCTTCTTTCAGTGCGTTCAGATGGGCAATAGCCTGACCTGGGAACTCCTCCACGTAATCCGAACTTACATACATTCGCATTTCCTTGACGTATTCACGTCCGAACAGTCCTTCCTGCCGGGCTTCTTTCATGTCCTTGTGGTACAGGTTGAAGGCGATGATGCCCGGAAAAATGACGATGAACGGGATAAGCAATTTCAGGAACGCCGCGAACACAATCCCCTTTTGACCCTGGCTGAGCGATTGAGCACCGAGCGTTCGCTGCATAATGAACTGGTTCAAGCCCCAGTAGTACAGATTCGGAATCCAGATGCCGAAGAACAGGGCGATGATCGGCAGAAAACTGTCCGTCCACGGCAGGTTCATTCGCAATTTGTGCTGGTTCATCATCTGGAAGCGTTCGATCGCTGAGGCGTCCACCAGTTTCGGGACAGTTTCGTCGATTTTGGTCTGGTCAAGTTCCATGACCTGCATGGCTGTGGTCATTGTCTCCTGGTTGGCATTGCCCAAGGCCCCCAAGGCGAAATACAGGATCAACCCGCCACAGATGATGAGTGCCGAACCTTGCAACAGGTCGGCCCAGGCACAGGCTTTCAAACCACCAAGAAAAACGTAACTCGCGGCAATGATTCCAATGATCCAGCAGAGCGTGTGCAGATTGAGCGGGTTGCCGGTGAAAAGATTTTGGCCGTTTGAATCCAAAACGATGTGAACATCTTTGAAAAACTCAAGGTAGGGTTTTGCACCGGAATAGATCACCGTCGCACAGGTGACGAAAATCAGAATCATCATCATGGAAAGCGACATGAGGGTACGCGCCGCCTTGTTGTAGCGGTATTCCAAAAATTCCGGGATGGTGTAAATCCCCGCCTTGAGAAACCTGGGCAGGAAGAAAAATCCCACCAGAACCAGCGTCACCGCCGCAATCCATTCGTAACTGGCTACGGCCAGGCCGATGTAATCCGCCCCTTGCCCCGACATGCCGACGAACTGTTCCGTCGAAATATTGGCCGCGATCAGAGAAAAACCGATCAGCCACCAGCCCAGTCCGCGTCCGGCCAGGAAGTAGGATTCACCGTCATCCTGTCCCTTGCGGCTCATCGTAATACCGATGAACACAACCAGGAAAAGAAATCCGAAAAAGACAATGGCGTCAATCACCATGGGATTGAGTCCCCCAAAAAGTTGCGACAATGCACTCAACTGTTCCATTGGAAACCACCTTTACATGTGAATATTGATTTTTGCAGCAAATTTCACGCCGCATGAAAACATTTCTGATTGATGTAAGAATAACTAATTGGGGTAAAAAGTTCAAGTGTGAAAGGAAAAAGTTATAAAAAATAGAGTGTCGCCTTGATTCCTGGGACACACGCAAATTCAGGTTGTTCTTGCATCTCAGAGCCACCGTTCTTGAAATCAGAACCGCGACGGTAACGGAGCGGTCAATATTGACAAAAACCACCTGATACGGCAATTGTCACGGCTGCCAATCGCCGGTAAAAACAGTCGTGGCCGGGCCGGTCATCAAGACATGATTGTCCGCTTCCGACCACTCGATTCCAAGTCGGCCACCCAACAGTTCGATTTGCACTCGGCGTTCTGACCGGCCACTGAGTACGCCTGCCACAGCAACGGCACAGGCTCCTGTCCCGCAGGCCAATGTTTCGCCCGAACCGCGTTCCCAGACCCTCATGCGGAGTTCGGTTGGTGAAATGATTTTGACAAACTCGACATTGACCCGCTGCGGAAACGCCGAATCGGTTTCGATTTTCGGTCCGAACCCGAGGACCTGGTCGTCGGTCAACTCCTCAACAAAGGTCACACAGTGCGGATTACCCATCGAAACGGCGGAGACAGCAAACACCTTGCCTGCGACGGTCAACGGCACATCAACAACCGCGTGTTCAGGATAACCATCCAGACTTCGTAGCAACGTCGGCACGTGATCCGGCACGAGTACCGGCTCCCCCATATCCACCCGGGCGAGCGTCATTTTCCCGTTCTCAATGGTCAGTTGCAGAGTCAAAACTTTGCCGCCGGATTCGATTGTCAACTCATTTTTGGGAACAATTCCGAAATCGTACAAATATTTGGCGACACAGCGGATGCCGTTTCCACACATTCCGCTTTCCGAACCGTCGGCGTTGAACATTTGCATTTTCGCGTCGGCAACGTCTGACGGACAAATCAAGATCATGCCGTCTCCTCCCACCCCAAAATGGCGGTCTGAGATAATTGGCGACAGTTTTTTCGGTTCATACGGCAATTTTTCGGAGAAACAATTGACATAAATGTAATCGTTTCCAAGACCGTGCATTTTTGTAAATTTCATTGAATCTTTCCAAATCGCCCGTTTTTTTAAGCAAACGCAATGATGACCGTCACAGTTCGAGCTGTCGGCGTTTGGCCTCAATGTCTTCAAAGGAATGCACTTCGCCCTTGTTGCAACCGGGACAAAATTTCGCCGTTTTTTTCCAGGAACCCGCAGTGTCGAGATTACTGTCCCAAAACGGCCAGTTCCGGCATTGAGCCGGCCTTTCTTCATAAACCTTGCAACCCCGAATTTCCCGGTCGAAAAAGATGCAATCCCCGTTGGGCAGCTCGATCAAACTTTTCCTGTTGCCGACATTCCGCACGAAATTTGCCGCAAACGCACTCCGGCTCAAACCCAGCCTTGCGGCCATGGCCGTCATTTCTTCCTCATTGACCCAAACGTAACCCGGCTCACCGATACAACAACGACCGCACTGCCGACACCCAAACCGAAGCCCGGCCTGATACCACGATTGTTCCGCCATACCATGACTCCAAGTTCCTTGACCAAATGTGTAATTTATACTGCCAAACGCCATTTGACTGGTATTAATTTTGTGACCTTTGTGAAAAGCTTTGTGGCCTTTGTGTTAAATATTTCAACACAAAGAACACAAAGGGATGCACAAAGTTCGCAGACATCAATGCAAAGTCCATGGCGTTGTGCGATAATAGGATATGTCTGTTCACAGGTTCTGCGTTTATGTTTCGAGACACCATTATTTGAACAGGGGATTGACCATGCGAATAAGAAAGAGTTTAACGAAAAATCAGCAAAAATCCAGCCGTTGCTTTTGACTTCCGAGCAAGCGGCCAAGGGTGCTGAATATGAGTTCTCGCAATCTTTTTAAGTTGAGACAACGTGGCGAAACATCGTCATGTCTTCGTGGCGAATGGCATTATGCCATCGAACGAACATAATCCAAAATGTAAAGAACATTTTCGACAGGCGTCTCGTAAGGGAGTGCCCCGGTTCCAAGACACACGTTGGACCGCTTCCGGCAGAGCGCAAGAACCCGGTCCGCTTCCTGACGGATTTGTTCTTTCGTCCCACGGGAAATAACTCGCAGGTCGCAGTTGATACGAATTTGGACGTCCGGCCGGTCTTTGACTTTTTCCAGAAAAGCATCTTGATCGGTTTCAAATGGACAGGCCAGGTAGGATGTCCCCGTCTCCAGCATGGATTCGACAATCGGTGTCGTGTTTCCACCGATAATGCAGGGGATCGGGCGTCCGATGATTGCCGCCATTCCACTGAGAACCTTTTTCAACGCGGGTAATTCGACGGCACGAAATTGTTTCGGCGAAAGCATCGGGGGACATGCCGCTGATTCAAAAAACGTGATATCGACACCCGCATCCCGGACACCTTGAGCAAAAGCCAACTGTCCTTCGGCCAGATGCAACAAGGCGTCACGCACCTGATCCGGCCTGTCGGCCACTTCCAGCATGACGCAGTCGAATCCCAGGAGGTTGCAGGCGATGGAAAACGGACCACTGACCGGTACGCGAACGGTTGCCTCCGGGAAGGTTTCGATCAAACGTTTGGCCACCTCGATTTGCATGGGGATGCGTCCGTCTTTTTTAGCGTCAAGCGGCCTGAGACTCAACAGTTCTTCCGTGGTTCGGAAGGGATGATGTCTGACGGCCGGAATCGCGTTGCCTTCCGGTTTTCCGATTTTCGCCCCGTTAGCTTCCGCTTCGAGATTGTAAATATCGATGCCGGGCATTATGGGAGTGTGCCGGTAAGTTCGATACGCGGCGGCATGTGCCTGGAACATCAATTCGCCGTCCCGCGACGCTTGCCACGGAGTCGCGCAGACCAGCTTTGCCGCGTGTTCGTAAACCGAAGGAGAGATTTCGACGGGCATTTTAATGCTTTCAAATTGCCTTTTTGATCAATGACTTGTTGTGAGGGGTTTGTCGAGGTATTCTGCTGACTTCGAGGAATCCATCATCGTTTGTTTTTCCGGATCAAAGCGGATTTTTTCACCGGTGCGAACGGCGATATGCCCGAGCAAACAGGTTGAAGTCACACAATGACCGACAACGGCCGGCTCCAGGGTTTCCGTATTGTTGATGACGGAATCGATAAAATCCTCCTTTTCGCTTCGAAGAGGGAAACGGATTTCCTCTTCCCCGATTTGTTCGGTAAGAAGGGATTCCGGCTCCGCTTTCATGCCTTCGAAGGTCACCTCGATCCATCCTTTTTCTCCTTCGATTCTGTAGTACGGCCTTTCCGTTTTGTAAACGATTTCGACGCCGTTTTCATATCGGTATTTCACCTCGAACTTGAGCAGAACGTTCCAGAAACTGTCGGGTTGGGGATAAACGCCTTTCCCTTCGATTTCGACGGGAAAGGTTCGGTCAAGTCCGAGTGCCCAAAGTGCCCCGTTCAAAAGGTGCGTTCCCCAGTTGGTAATCATTCCGTCACAATAATAGAGGTGCCGCATCCACCCCGGCCGTGTATTCAGATCGTGCGGCGAATGGACACGATGAAGGGTATATGGAGCACGGATAGCCGGCCCCTGCCATCGTTCGTAATCCAGTTCTTTCGGGATCGGCATGTCCGGCTGTGCCGCCAGGGGAACGTCCGATTCCGGCACAGTAACAACCACCCGATGAATTTTTCCGAGACGCCCGTTCCTGACGAGTTCCGCCGCATGGTGTGCCGCTTTTCCACTGCGAAACTCACTGTCAGCACGGAAAATCCGCTTGGTTTCCGCCGATACTTTGACCAACTCTTTGCCTTCGGCAATCGTCCTGATGACCGGTTTTTCCAGAGCGACATGTTTGCCCGCCCGCATGTCGTCAATGGCTTGGGCCGTGTGCCAATGATCCGGCGTTGAAATCATGACGGCGTCAATATCCTGACGGTCCAAAAGCTCATGGTAATCGACGTAGGTGTCGATATTTTTCGGTCGGACCCGGGCCAGCGAAACACTTGTTTCATACAATTCCAGAACTTTTTTCCCGCATTCTTCGAGTCTCCAGGAATCGACATCGCAAAGTGCCGCGACCTGGTTGCGTTGATTGCGTACAAAGCCGGGAATATTGTGAAAATAGCATTGTCTTCCCGTCCCGATAAGTCCCATGCGCACAAAACTGTTTGGCAGGGTCGTCCCTTGGGACATGGCGCAGGACGTGATCACTCCAGGCGGAACAACGAGAGGCACCCCGATCACCACAGCAGCCGTCTTGAGAAAGTTTCTTCGCATTTGGCATGTTTTTTTGTTTGTCACAATGGCTCTCCAATCATATTTTTTGACAGTAAAGAGTATCATTTGAACACCGGACTCCATTATCCCTCAGGGTTGACCGAAAAACAACGGCTGACGGTTCCAAAATTTGCTTCATCATTAATCCACCTGTCACGGCGGTGAGTTCCGAAGGGAAAGCCATCCCGGTCGCATGGCCCCGCCCATCGCCAAAACGTCAATGTTTTTTGTAGCAGAATATCTTTATCACAATCCCATGTCAGCAAAAGATTTGTATTTTTTTATTTCCTGGTTAGACATTTCTGACATTTGTTGTTATACTGGAACTTGTACAAGTGGAATTTTGTCGAAAAAAAAGATACGTTGCCCGTACCCAGGCCATGCTGAAATGGGTCAATCCCGGTTTTGGAGGAAATCACGTGCTGATTCGAATGAAAAAAGAAACCACAACAGACCAAATCTCTTGCGTGAGGTTACAGCTTGAAGAACGGTCACTTGTGTTTTATCAAACCGTTTTCTTTGAGCAGGTCGTTCTGGTGGTCCAGGAATCCTTTGACACTCCAAAATTGCATGACGCGTCGCTGTTTTGGGCTTCTTTGCTCGATATGTCCGGCGTCGAGGAGGTTTTGGTGATCCCGTTGCGTGATCGGCAACGAATGCTGACTTCGATTCACGCGAAAAAGGAGCGGACGAAGATTGAAGTCGGACCGTTTTTGGTCGGCAATGGCCATTTTGCGATCATTGCCGGTCCCTGCACGGTTGAAAACGAAGAACAGCTTCTCGAAACGGCGCAGTCGGTCAAAAAATCAGGGGCGCAGGGGCTTCGCGGCGGTGCGTTCAAGCCGCGGACTTCGCCCTACGCGTTTCAGGGGTTGCGGGAAGAGGGACTGAAACTGCTCGCCAAGGCCCGCGAAGCAACTGGCCTGCCCATCGTCACCGAGGCGATGACGCCGGAAGAGTTGACCATGGTCGCTCAGTACGCCGACGTCGTGCAAATCGGCACACGCAACATGCAGAACTATCGTCTGCTCGAAGCGGCAGGCAAATTGCGCATGCCGATATTGCTCAAACGCGGTTTCAGTGCGACGATTGAGGAATTTCTCATGGCCGCCGAGTACATCCTGCTCGGCGGGAACGACCAGGTCATTTTGTGCGAGCGCGGCATACGGACATTTGAAGACGACACCCGTTTTACGCTCGCTCTCGGTGCGGTTCCGCTGCTGAAACAGCGCACACACCTACCGATCATCGTCGATCCGTCCCACGCGACGGGTTATTATAAGCACGTTCCCGCCATGGCCGCCGCTGCCACGGCTGCCGGTGCCGACGGGCTGCTCATCGAAGTCCACCCTGAACCGCAAAAGGCACTTTGCGATGGCCGCCAGTCTCTGACCTTCGAGGAATTTGAGCAAACCGTGATCGTGTGTAAAAAAATTCGCGAGATCGTCAACGCGACTGACCTGATCAGCAAATTCGACACCGGCCTCGACCGGGAGGAACGCGTCATCCCCGTCCCGCACCGCCTCGAGTCTTACATCCGGGCACAAAGTGCCATGAAGTAAAGAACCCGCGCAGAAATCAGTTGTTCGATCCCTCAGAGCCGCGACGGTCGCGGAGCGGTCATTCCGCTTGATCACTCTCGTGGCTCTGATGGGAAATGTTCACGTGATTATTACGCGACTCCAAAGGGAGTATTCCGGCAGACGGCCGCCGGAAACGCAGAGTTTTTTTCATCACTCTTTCTCTGTAGCCTCCGCGTTCTCTGCGAGAAACAAAATCCTTCGTGCTTCTTCGGTGGTGAAGAATATCTGCCGCGAACGGTCGCGTGTTAAGGAAGCAACCATGAGCCATGATCATTGGCAAACACCTGTCCGCGAAATGGCCGCCGGAATTCGGCGACGTGTTGATCGCATTGATGGCCATGACATGGAAACGCTGGCGGATTTGGGGAAAGAGGAAATAGGCCACCCGGTACCGTATCGGCATTTGTTCTTTGTGATACCGATCCCTGTCCGGGAATAGAGATACTCAGGAAACGGCATCCGAAGTATCATTACCTCCGGTTTGCCAACCCGGAAGAAAAAGCCGAGTATCAGGAATATTTACGATCAATGGACGCGATAACCGGGCAAAACCAGTGCCATAATCTGTGCTTTCCGCCGTCTTGAAATGCCTTTTTGTATGGAAACATATTGAAAGAGAGGTATATATAGAGATGTACAATAGAATAGAAAGGTCCAATATCCATGTCTTCCACTCCACCACTCACATACGAACAAATGATGGAAATGTTCCGCGAAACACGCGAGGGTCTCAAAGAATCGCGTGAGGGTATCAAAGAATTGCGGAAACGTTCTGAAGAAGTTTTTCGCGCCCAAAGGGCGACCGACAAACAGCTTGCGGCACTCGGCGACCGCATTGGAGAACTCGTTGCTGCGATGGTCGAAGGCGAAATCGTTCGGCTGTTCAAAAACCTGGGATATGTGTTCGACCAATGCAGTTGCGGTACGGAATTCAATAACAACGAACTCGGCATTGCCGACGAGGTGGATTTGTTTCTCGAAAACGGCGAATACGCGCTGCTCGGCGAAGTCAAAACCAACTTGTCGCTGAACGACATCAAAGATCATATTGAACGGATGGAAAAGTACCGCCGATGTGCCGATTTCAAGGGGGACAAACGCCGGTTCCTTGCGGCGGTCGGCGGCGGTGTCGTGCGGACAAACGTTCGAAATTTTGCGTTGAAACAGGGTTTGTATGTGATTCAGCAATCCGGCGAAAACGTGGAAGTCATCTCACCCGCCAGCGAACCCCATCTGTGGTAGAAGACTGAAGTTGATTCTCTGATTAACAACACTTCTGCACAGACCACTTTCAATCAGTTTGTCCCTTACTATCTTCAATTCTGCTTGTGTGAACTTTTTAACATTCAACTCACCAAAAGTTTCAACCAGAATTTTGTGCCATAATAACAGTTGTCACTTTCACCAGTGAGCTTCCCATTCTTAACATAGTAAGTTTTTGCCCATTGAAGAAATTTTATAACCAATTCTAATACAGGTAATTGATTCGTTTTTCTTGTAGCTGTTTTAATATCTGACTTTCTAGTTAATTTTCAAATTAAAATAACAGCTACAAACTTAAAAAAACCCGAATAACAGATACTGAATTTAAGTTACTTATTTCAGTAAGTTGTTGTTATTTCATGGTTTATAAAGTGGGCGATACAAGACTCGAACCTGTGACCCCTAGCTTGTCGAGCTAGTGCTCTAACCAACTGAGCTAATCGCCCTGGAATTATTGTTTTATACCGCGCAACGTCAAGGAAGTGAAGTTTTAAAACAACAACCTGGAGTGTATGCGGCGGGTTTTTCGGATGAGGTACCGTTGAACCGGTCACTTACGTTTCCGGCTACTGCCCCTCTTAAAATGCCATATTATTGGCGCGGGACAGTATAATATACTAAGGAGTCATAGCAAATTAACCTTCACAAACGCTCGAAAATCTTGTATGATTCTGTCGTGAAAAGCAGTGCAATCACCTAATGATTATCGCACGATTGTAAATGTTACTCTGCTCTAGTTCCTAAGTTCATTTTTTGTTTTCTGCACAAATTCTTGGACGCTAACAAACGATGTAAAAAAAACACCATATTTATTCAAACAGTCTGAACGCTCTGAAGATTGCAGTTCAGTGACTCGCACTGTTTTTTGTAACTCATATAAAATTAACACGTTACAACATTTTGAAAAAAGCCACTGTGAAAAAACGCGTACAACTGTCGATAATTCTAACCTTTCCACCGATGATCGTCAAGCCCTTAAACGATCATTATTTACTTGGCCACAAAGATCGTCACTTTTTTCGCGTCCGCAAAATCACGCATGACCCTGAACCACTCAGGGCGTCATCGTGAGAGAGCATCGAAGGACGACGAAAGCCGAGGAAATAAACCGGGGACGTTTGATTTGCTTGGATTTACTTACTACTGGGACAAAACCCGGAAAGGAGGCTGGGCAGTCAAACGCAAGACCATGAAATCAAGACTTGCGAGAAGTATTCAGCGCATTGACCAATGGTGTCGAAAGAACATGCACAAGCCTGTTCGAGAGCAGTGGGAGAAGCTCAAAGCGAAGGTGAAGGGTCACTACGCCTACTTCGGGATCAGGAAACTCCCGTTCCATCTGAGGGCTCCGTTACTTGGTCGAACGGCAGCGGAAAGAGCGGCTCAATCGCCGAAACCGAGAGAACAGCATGACTTGAAAGGAGTTCAGCCTTCTTCTGAAACGCTACCCTTGGCCTCCTCCCAAGATTGTCCACAGCATCTTCAAGCCGAAGATGTCAGGATGAAATGGCGTAGCAAAGAAACGTCCATGTTTTGAGGAACCGGATGCGGTCATGTCTGCACGTCCGGATCTGTGGGAGATCCGGAGGAGCAATCCACGGGGCCACCCGGTCATTTACCAGGAATGAGGTTGGAAACCACTTAAAATAATAACTTACGTTTCCTGAAAAGTTGGTAAACTGACCAAAATCCACTTGAACTTACGTCAAATCAATTTAATGCAATTGTTTTATTTACAAGTAATTACAACAAGGCGAAAGGTCGAAAAAGATTGTTGTTTCTTATGTTTTCGCAAGACTGCGTTTGCCGGATGACCGCAATTTCACGATTGCTGCTCAAAATTCTTTTTGCTCTGAATTTTCTTTGGATGGGGATGAAAAAGTCGGGGTTGTTCTATCATTTGATTTAATCGATTGACTGTTAATTGAATATAATCATTTTCTATATCAATTCCTATGTATTTTCTATTCCCGACAATTTTCGCGGCAACGCCCGTTGTTCCGCCGCCATTGAAAGGATCAAGTATAATATCATTTTCATTTGTTGAAGCCAATAGTATTCTTTTCAATAATGCAAGCGGCTTTTGAGTTGGATGTTTTCCGAAAGTTTTTTCATCAGACGAAGGAGTCGGAATACTCCAAACACTCCGCATTTGCTTGGATGGAACTTTCATGTTGTCTTCCTTAAAAATGCCGCTTTTCATCTTTTCGTAATTGAAAACATGCTTTGCTTTTTTGTCTTTTTTTGCCCAAAGCAAAGTTTCATGACTGTGTGCAAAAGTTGTACAAGCCAAATTCGGCGCGGCATTGGGCTTAAACCATGCAATGTCGTTAAGAATATGAAAATTCAGTTTTTGCAGTAAAAAACCGCATTGATAAATGCTGTGATTTGTTCCGCTGATCCAAATCGTGCCATGGGGTTTCAAAACTCTGCGGCATTCTGAAATCCATTTTTCGTGAAATTCCAGGTCCTTGCCAAAACCATTGCTTTTATCCCATTTTCCCTTGTTCACACTGACCATTTTTCCGGCATGACAAGTGACTCCGCCATTGGACAGATTATAAGGCGGATCCGCAAAAATCATGTCAACGCAGTTTTCTGGAAAGCAACTTAACACTTCCTGACAATCACCGTGGTAGAGTACCGTATCGTCGGCTTTGAAAACAGGTTTGACATTTATCAGAACACCATTTCGGGAAACATGATCAACGAAATCCTCAAACACGAAATCTGGTGTGATTTCCAACTCGTTACCGGACATGACGTGAACTTTTTGCATACTCATGATTTGATTGATAGCGACTATTTTTTAGGCGTCGGGGTGCAAAATTTCCATTTCGCACCGCATTTTCAGCGAAGTGGCGGCTGTCATTGCTTCAAACCACCAGCAGCCGTTCGGTCATTTGCCCTGTCATCAACAAATCGCCATAAAAATATGGTTCACCCGCACGATTGCGGACGAAATCGATGAAATCGTTGTGCATTTTTTGACATTTGCCTTAATCTGAGGAACAGGTATTGCATGTCTCAATATCCGTGTCCACAAGCAATAACAATTGCAATGGTTTCGTTGAATCGTTCCATGTCGGCGTCTTTCCAAAGTTTGGTCGAACACTGTCCGGAAAAAACCTTACCGTAACGTTGCTTGCAAATTCTCGTTTCGCTGTTTGACCTTTTCGACGAGTTGGCGTTTGAACTGCACGAGTTTTTCGGACAATGCCGGGTCGGTCAAAGCAAGGATCTGCACGGCGAGCAATCCGGCGTTACGGGGACCGCCCATCCCGGCACCGACTGTCGCGACAGGGATGTCACCCGGCATTTGCACGGTCGAAAGTAGCGAGTCCAATCCGCCGGCCAGGTCGGTTGGCACGGGAATACCGATGATCGGCAGAATCGTATGCGCGGCACACACTCCGGCCAGGTGCGCCGCTCCGCCTGCAGCGGCAATAATCACCTGCAACCCGCGATCTTTGGCCGATTGAGCGTAATGCGAAACGAGGTCGGGTGTGCGGTGCGCACTCATGACCTGGACTTCGTACCCGACGTCAAATTCATCGAGCGCAACGGCCACGGCCTTGATTTTCGGCCAGTCACTGTCACTGCCCATGAGTATGCCAACGCGGATGTTCTTTGTGTTTGTCATGATGGCTAAGGGCTTGTTCAAAAATCACTCCTCTGAAAATGTCAAAAGCACACAAATGACGCAGTTCGAACAGATCAGCACAGATTCATCTGTGAAAATCTCCGTTTCATCGGGTGTTATCAGTGTGCAAAAAAAGTATGAATACTGGCGGTGCGCAGTATTGAATCGTCAATCACTTGCGATTCTTTACAACAACATTTTTCACATCGATCTTGCCGTTGCGGACATCCACGCCAGCTTTACCATTGGCAAACGTCACGACACCGAAGCCTGTTTCGGTGCAGAGGAACGACTTGAAGTCGCCGACCTGCGAATCGACGTACAGCGTTTGAGTGATCGCGTCATAACGCACGCCGGTCAAGCCCTGCAACATGGCATAACTTGCCATCGCCCGTGCGTACCAGTGACCACATTCGTACTCGTTGAACGGGTTGCGGCGGATGCCATCGTGTCGTTTGCGGAGCGTTTCGGCAATGTCCAGCCCTTTGGCCGGTTCGCCGAGCAACATCAGGTGGCTGGCCACCTGGTATTCGATGCCCGTCCAGACTTCGTCGCTATAGACGAACGGCAACATGGGTTTTCCGCCGTGCGGCCAGGTGCAAAGCAACAAGCCGCCGTCATCGCCCTGCGCAAATGTCGGTCGCTGCGGATTGGCATGTTCCGAAAGATCGTGTTTCATGTTGTATTGATAGACGGACAAGAGGTGGCTTTTGACCAGCGATTCGTCGATGATGTCATTTTCATAACCGCACATTTTCGCCATCCAAAAACCGAGAACGCCGTCGGAAAGGCAACCGGTGCCGTATTGGTACTTCGGCCCCTGTTCGTTGACGATGCTCGCGATCTCGCGATAACCGGCACTTTGATCGGCGGGGTTGAGCCGCCCGAAATTATTTTTGAGTCCTTCTTTCATCACGATCTGGATGAAATACTCGCCGTTATACAGCTTCTCGACCATCGCTGTTTGGCCTTTGGCGAGCAATTCCTTGTAAAGCGTCACGTCCTGGTTGAGCGACTCACCCATTTCAATCGCGACAGCCAGCGCACCAAGATAAAAACTGCCGCAATGCCCGTCGGGGCCAAAGTAATTGATATCATACGTGTTGTGGTGCGATTCCTCAAGCAATCCGGTGTGTCGCGGGTCCCACTGTGCGATCATAAAATCGAGGCTTCGTTTGACGAGCGGCCAATATTCCTTGAGCCAGGCTTCGTTGGTTTCGGTGATTTGCCATTCGCGATACACTTTCATGATACCGCCGAGCTGACCGTCCGCCGCGTCGAACGCGTTACCGCCGGGTGAAATCGGCAGATTCGCACGAAACGCCTGACGCCCGGTGCCGTCCGCCGACGATTCATGATATTCGGTTTGCCGCAAAGAACGTTCCAGTGACGGGAAAAGGTGTGAAATCGCCTGGGCGTAATTCCAAACGTGCGTGCAAGTGCCGTGGCATGAACCGAAAGCGTCCTGATTGCCTTCCCAGCACCAGAGTCGTCCGTCCTGCTGACGCAAGACCGTCGGTGATTTCAGAATCGTGAGATTTGCCGCAACGGCTTCCAGCACCACCGGAGGCAGCGTCGAATCGTAAAACGCGGTGGTAAACGTTTCCGATGCCTTGCGCAGCACCGAATAATCACGCCGCCACATACCGGCCACGTCGCCAATCGAACCGAATTGCGTTGCATACCAGGGTGTGTAAAATTCGGGGTTGTCGTTGCCTTGCGAGTCTTTTTGCAATTCGAATTCCGGCGGCACGTCACTGATAGTCCAGCCGTCGTAATTCTCCCGTTCGAAATCCTCGAATACGGTAACACGGTTTTTGTCGTTGATAATCGCATTTCCGTTGCCGGTTTTGAGTGCGGTCATCGGCTCGTCGGAAAACACGATGTGATCAATGTTGATATGCCCCCAGCCACCGGTTTCCTGATCGACGATGCGGAACGCCGCTTCCCTGCCGGCAAATTCGGCAACATCCCAAGTCGTCCAATTCAGTGTTTCACTCTCGTTGCCGCTTGCACTTCGCATAATTTTGCCATCCACGAGCAATTGCGCAAAACAGTGACTTCCGCCGCCGATCAAAAAGTGAATATTTTTCTTTGCCACGGTAAACGGATCGGACGTCAACGTGCCGCGTTGCCCGTCGCCGTTCGGGTCAAATGTGTTGACAAATCCCCTGCCGAGAAACCCGGTGACGCGCTGTTGCCCCTGTGCCGTGCCCCGTGACGGGGCGTTTCCGAACGCCGGACCGCCTGCACCGACACGGCTCCCTGCGCGGATGGTGGTCTCCGGAACGTACCACGCCGTGAGCAAGCGGATCGTTTTTTCGCCATGGGCAGGCAATTCAAACGGCACGGCAAGCGTTGCTCCGGGTGCACTTGCGTTGACCGACGGATTGTTGATGACGCGGCCTTTCGCAATGTTGTCCCAGGCAATTGTCAAAGCGTCCCACCAGCCGCCGCGAAACCAGCAATGATCAACAATCGTGTCATCCCCGTCCACGAAAAAGGCGAACGATCCTTTCTTTTCGCGGCCTTCGCCGACAGCATCATGGAGCACGAACCCGCCGTCAATCGGTCCGATCGACCCGCCGCTGTTCATAAAATTGCGTGTGCTGAACGAAAAAACCGCTTTGACAGGCTTGTCGCTCTTGTTGACGAACTTGTATTCCGTTGCCCCGACCGGCAGACTCGATGTGTCGGCATTCGGCGGTGTAAACGGACTCCAACCGGTCATTTGCACGTCCAACGGAAGCGATTTGTCTTTCAGGGAAATCATGGCAAACGGAAATCGTGCCAAAAATTCGCATTCCTTGAAACGTGGAAACCCATAAGTCGCGCCCGGCGATCCCAATCCCGAATCCGGTTTGCCGAAATACTTCCAGTTCGGCAGCGGACCTTCAATGACCCGGGCGGTATTCTGCTCCGGTGTGTCACCGAGAACACAAACGGTTGCAAAACAGGCCGGTTCGTTGAAAAAATTCATGACATGCCGCACGGACACATGCGAAATCGCGCCGGTGCCTTCGAGACAGTACATCCCGGTCCCCATTCCACCGATGGGAAACGCGATCCGGTCGAGGTTTGCCCCGCGATACGGGCCGTTGAACTCGTGCTGCGCCAACGCCGGAAAAGGCTGGATTAACACGAAAGCGATGATTATGGAAAGGCAAATTGCGATTGTTGGCTTTGTTTTCATGGATGTGCTCTTTCATTAAAGTTAGAAAATACTCAAACTGTAAGTGATCAATGCGGAAATGGAGGATCAGGCGGTGATGTTCCAAGTGATTCTGGGTGGACTTCCCAGTGGCTAAGGGTGTTTCATCTACATATATATACCCTTAGTAACACTGAATACCCCCCCCCGGTTGAACTCCGACTCTCCTTTGTTTAAAACTTTTCCAGTTAATATACTCATAGCATGTTGTTAAAAATAATGTTATACCGTACAATGTCATGGACTTTGCATTTTCTGTCTGTGAACTTTGTGCACTCCTTTGTGATCTTTGTGTTGAAATCTTTTAACACAAAGCTTTCCACAAAGGTCACAAAATTAATGCCAGCCAAACGGCGTTCGAAAGTATATGTTATTTTCGGCATTGTGTTGTTTATAGTTTGAGGAAACTAAGCGGTATAGTCAAGAGTTGGCATTGAAAATGACCCCTATTTGGGGATTGTTACAACTCTCGAAAAAGGAATCCCATCGCGTGAAGTCCGACATCATTATCGATCTTGAAATGCAAAAAGTCAAGCTCTCAATTGCGATTGGAAGGCAGGAACTATCGGGCAAAATTTGACCGCCGATGAGGGTGAAAAGGTGGTCAACCTCATCGAAAACGAATTGCATACCGCTGGTCGTGAGGCGTTCTGACAGTGGCTGATGCAGTTCGAGTGTCAGAAAAGGGTGTCCTGCGTCGATGCGTTCCTGCATGGTCAAGCCCACCCCACTTTCCTGAACAAGATGATCTCGGGGCATACAACAACAGACAGCCCGACCAATCTCCGTAAACGGTTACTTTGCGAGAAACAAAATCCTTCGTGACCTTCGTGGTGAATACACTCGTGGACGGTTACAGTTTTGATACCCGGCTTTCTTCATTTCTTCAATTCTACGCACGCCCTTCCAGAATTGCAAGAGAGAGTAAAATTATCGTAACCATTCGCATGATTGCAGACGATGCCGCCCTCTGGTACAATAACAAGTGAATTGTTTTCGACCGCGTTCCTTTTTTGAAAAACCATGCAAAATGTCACAGTCCGAACCGAATGCGTCCCAAGAACAGACACGTGATTCCGAGCACTATCAGGTTGTTGCGCGACGCTACCGTCCGCAGGGGTTTGCGCAACTGGTCGGGCAACGTCACGTCTCGCAGGCATTGTCGAACGCGATTCAAACAGGCCGGATTGGGCACGCCTACCTTTTTACCGGGGCACGCGGGGTCGGCAAAACGTCATCGGCACGAATTTTCGCAAAGGCACTCAACTGCATCCACGGCCCCACTCCCACGCCGTGTAATGTTTGTGAGATTTGTGACTCGATCAGCACCGGCGAAGACGTTGACGTCCTCGAAATCGACGGGGCCAGCAACCGCGGCATTGACGAAATCCGGCAATTGAGACAAAATGTGTCGATTCGGCCAAGCCGGGCGAATTATAAAATTTACATCATTGACGAAGTCCACATGCTCACCCGGGAGGCGTTCAACGCGCTGCTCAAAACGCTGGAAGAGCCGCCGGAACATGTCAAGTTCATTTTTTGCACGACTGAACCGTCGAAAATCCCGATTACGATCCTTTCTCGTTGCCAGCGTTACGATTTTGCCGGGATTGACGCAACCGCCATTGCCGAGCGGCTCGACGAAATCGCGCAAAAAGAAGGCGTCACCGCTGAGCCAGGCGTGTTCGAAACCCTTGCTCGCCGGGCGGCCGGGTCGATGCGTGACGCGCAGTCGTTGCTGGAACAACTGCTCTCGTTCGCGCCGGAGCATATCATGCTGGCCGATGTTCATGCGATGCTCGGCACGGCGGACGACCAGCGGATTTTCCGTATTTTGGCCTCGATCAACGCATCGGAAACGGCAACGGTTTTCGCGGAACTCGACACGGCGGCGCAGGAAGGCGTCGATTTCGGTATTTTTACCGAACAGTTGCTCGGTGTGTTTCGTGATTTGATGCTGAGCGCCTGTGACGGCGACAAGCAACTGCTGATGTACTGTCCGCCGTCACGTTATGATGAGGTCAAGCAGCTTGCCCGCGATTTGGGACTTCATCGCATTCTTGCCGCAATGCAGGTTCTCGACCAGACTTACACAAAAATGCGCTACAGTACGCAGGGACGCATTTTGCTGGAGCTTGCGCTGGTGCGTATTGCGAATCTGCAACAGTTACAGGGCATCGCCGTGTTGATTGAGCAGTTGCGGACCGGGACATTGCACCCGTTGCCGGTGACACAACATGTTGTTACGGGAACGCCGAACGCAGGCCACGTTGCGCAAAGCGTACCACAAGGAGCAGCAACGCCTGCTGCGGTGCGGTTTTCGGAGATGTTGCCGCCGAAACCTGATACCGTGACCGAAAAAAAAAATGATGCGGTGACGATTGAAGAGGTGAAAAAACCGGCTGCGCCGCCGGTCAATCCCGCTGTCCGGAAAATGCAACTGATTGCCGAGGCGTCGGAACATCCGATGATCAAAAAAGCCGCAGAGCTTTTCGGAGCAACGCTTACCGAAGTCAAATCAAGTTAGCCGCATGCATGCGCAGAATAGAAAATCAACTGATGAGAAAACCATTCATGATCATCGTACTGTACGCTATCATCAGTTCCGCCTGGTGCCAATCGCCGGAATTGCCGGAAGGATTTGACCAACTTCCGGAGATGGACGAAATCCTCAACGATACGGGATTTCTCCAGGTTTATGAACAAATGCGCGGCCAGAGGTTGACTCGCGACACATTACTCCCGTCGCTGTCCCCGATGGAGGCCGTAACGGAAGTTTATTCGCAGAATCCGCCGCCAATGTTGCTTGACATTGCCGTGCAGCAACTGGCACAGCTTGACAACCACAAAAGTCTGTTGCTCCACGATCTGCGTCATGCCGGAACCTGCGGTTATCGTGCCGTCAGGATTGCGGCGGACGGAGAATCGCAAACCGATTTTCAGGCGGGGCATTATGTGCCGTCGAAATCCGATCTTGATTGGGCGATTCACGGCGAAGGTTTTTTTGTGCTTCACAAGCAGGAACAATCAGCGGACTCGCACGAACCGACTGAGGAGGACACGCGCAACATGTAC
>Ga0099364_10005213_pt1 | contig 19404 bp, 14 predicted proteins | sample TergutTh196P3_FD_73070 | JGI IMG/M metagenome (GOLD analysis project Ga0099364, IMG submission 73070) | Microcerotermes parvus P3 segment gut microbial communities from Pointe-Noire, Republic of the Congo - Th196 P3 | ecosystem: Host-associated > Arthropoda: Insects > Digestive system > Gut ...
TAGACTGCCTATTTTGTCTATTTACCCACAACATTATGATCTTTTTGCGACATTCGGCACCACGCCTGTCCACCAACCCGGAATAGGAATAGAGCCTTCTTTTTTTGCAAATGTTCACAGAGACGCAATTTCCACCAAAACCTTCGGCAATTTGTCAATCAGTGCTTGCCCTTTCTCTTTTCCAAGAACGAACACAGCAGTTGCCAGAGCATCTGCTTCCATTGCCGTCTCGGCACGCACGTAAATCGTTTGCTGACTGGTCACGCCGAGTCCCGTCTTCGGATCGACAATGTGTGAGTAGCGGACACCGTCAATCTCGACATGCTGAAACCGTCCTCCAGACGTTGCCATCGCCGTATTTTTTAGCAAAATCGTCTCGCCTTCTTTATCGATTCTCCAACCTTCCGAGTTCGGCGGCGGAGTGCCGACCCGCAAATCTCCTCCCGCATCGACCAACTGCGACGAAATGCCATGTTCCTGAATGATCTCGAACGCCTTGTCGATGGCGTATCCTTTGGCAATACCGCCGAGATCGAATCTCATGCCGTCTTTCAAAAGCCGAACGGACTTGGTTCGCTCGTCCAATTCCCAAAGATGATTGCCGACGAGTTGTTTTGCCTGCTCGATGTATTGTTCTTTCGGCAGTTCTTGCATTCGGCGCGACCGCCGCCAGAGCCGCACCATCGGACCGGCAGTCACGTCGAACGCTCCGTCGGAAATCGTGCTGTAATGCTTCGCTGCCTTGAGGACGATGTAGAGGTCTTCACTCAATCGGATTGTTCCCCGGTCTTTGCGGAGCAACAAGAGTTCGCTTTCGGAATCGTAGTCGCTCATGATTTCATTGAGCATTTGAAAACTGGCGAACGCTTCTCTTGCCGCTTTGTCGGCAACATCGGAATCGGGGGCGTACAAGATGATCCGTACCAACACGCCCATGTGCACTTCTTCGTATTCGAACCGCTCGGCTGCCGACAGAACGACGGGAAAAAAAACGGCAACGGAAAACGCCCCAAGCCAAAGTTTGTTCATCAGAAAAGTATTATGAGAGGGCAAATATACTGTGAAACGCTATTAATTTCCCCTTTTTTTGCGTATCTTTGTGTTCTTTGTGCCTTTGTGGTTAAAAAGGATTAACCACAAAGACACAAGGGAGGCACGAAGGGCAAAAGGTAAATCATTGCCGTGTCGGAGTGCGGAAATTATACCAAAAACACAGCCCGGAGGGGGACAGGAAAGCAACAAAATCTTATTTTGAAAATCTTGTCAATCCTTTCAAAAAAATCCCGCTTAAGCCTGTTCACAGTATATGTTTTTTTGCCAAGTCGAAGAAACATTGCAAGCCGGCATATTCCTCTTCTCTCATTGTATAAACAACCGCTCGGCGATAGTAATCCAATATCTGTTTCCGATCCAGCGGTAAGACAACTCCCTGCCGTTCTTTTGAGTCGAGAATTTTTTCGAGTTGCTGCACACCTCGATTTCGCGATGATTCCAATGCCTCTGCCAAAGACGCGTCGTCCGCCAGCAGTGGGTAGCCAACCCAAGCCGCAAAGACCAGCGGCAAACCGGTGTGTGCCTTCCAGAGTTCGCCGAGATCGTAACGGTACTGCCAGCAATCGGAAGGTCGATACGCCAATGCGGGGTCGCCGATGATGATCAACGCATCTGTTCGGCAATCATCAGGATTCTGTTGGTGTTCCAGCCGGTGTTTTTCCGGTTGGATTCCGTGAAAGTGCCGAAGGATCAATTCGCCTATCAGAACGCTGCTTCGGGAAGCGGAGTCCAGCGAAACAGTCCGAATATGTTCAATCGGTTTGCGGCTGAATAGTAAAACGCTGCGGACGGTTCCGTTACAGGCGATGCAACAATTGCTGATGATTTTTCTTTCCGGCAAAACGAGCAGTTCGGCGACGGGCAACAACGCCAGGTCGAGTTTTTGTTCCGCAAGTTGTTGGCGCATTTCGGAAGGAAGCCATTCGGAGATCAGCGCATCGGGCAGGTATTCCGGCAAATAGTGAATGAGCGGAAAAGCATTGCAGTAGGGAACTGTACCGATTCGTAATGTCAAGGCAGGAGAAAGTTTTTATGAGGGTTCATCGCCCGGCAAAGGACGTAAGGTCGGGGCTGTATTTCGCCGAAAAAATTGTTTTTCACATTGTTTCTTTACGGCGGGCTAGATTTTACCATAAAGGGTCTCCATTGCGTCGTAGCCGCCCAAAGAGCGGGAGACGGAGCGCAGCGCAGTCCCCCGACACAAAAAGCCCTGAAACGTGTCGACGGACAGCCTCGGCTCTCTTGCATTCCTGCTTGTTTCCGGTACAATGGAAGTGATGGCTAGTATGCTTGTTGAACTTTTTTGTGCTGTTTTGTTGACCGCCGCCGATGGAGGTGCGTCCGCTCTTCTGAAAGTCAACGAGCATCCCTGGGGCAGTTTTGTGCCAAAATCATGGTCCATCGTTCAAACAGTTACCGCCTCTAATTTTGAAGGACGCGTAGTCCAGTCCGTCCAAACGGTGAGGACAACGCTCCAGTCCGTGGACGAAAACGGCGTTACACTGCTCGAATCAGAAGCATTTACGCTCGATGGAAAAACGGTCGAAAAGAGACCGCAAATCGTGAAATACGACTTTTTTCAAGAACCTATCCAAGAAAACGTTCATATATCAGAGGGACAACCAGCCAAATTGATGATCGGCAAAAGGGTGGTTCCATGTGCGGTTCGGATTTACACTCAACAGACAGCCGGGGAGCATCTCACAACGACGATTTGGTACACGGCGCAGGTTTATCCTTACGTTCTCCGGGTAGAAAAGATTTTGCGAAGTGCTCCTGCCGGTGACAATCCCGGAGGACATATCATTCGGCAGTCTGTCATGCTTGTTCAGGAGACCTCTGCCCTTAGAACCTTCGGAGGCGGTCGCAGGGGCAAAACGTATAGCGTGCTGACGGAAGAAAAAGCGGGAAATATCACCAAGATTACAGAGGCGCGTTGTTCTTGGGATGTGCCGGGCGGATTATTGGAGGCGACGACCAGAGAGTTCGATGCTCAAAACAGGGAGATCCGCCGTTCGGTTTCCCAGATGACCAACTATTCTTCTTATAAACTGATTCAAAGTCCAACGCAACGTTTCCGTACTTGGGTTCCCAGCGAGGTAATTTATCAACAGATTTCCCTTCCCTGACTTTGCAGTCCGCTGATAGTTTTGAATTTTTGTCATTCCGGCGCAAGCCGGAATCCAGACGGAAGGCTTTTTTGCTAGTTTCCGGTTTGCGCCGGAATGATGGATTGTGGCGACCTTATCAACGGACTGCACACTTACCGGGGTGTGTCCGCGTTCTGTAGGCAGATTTGTCCACTGCCCTGACGGGGCAGAATGTCTATAACCGCTGGTGTCAACCAGCGGATACGGCACATCTCATGCGCCATAGCCCCAACGAGGTGTAACAAAACTTTGTCGTAACGCCCCTATCAGGGCTTACATCATTTATGGACGTTCCCTATCCGCCGGTTGACACCGGTGGTTATAGATATTGCGCTCTTGCAGAGCGAAAAACTGCCAACAAAAGGTGGACGCACCCTCTTCCGGCACTTACCGAAAAAACATTCCTTTTACTTGACTTTTTGAAAAAATAAGATACGCTTTACCCTGCGCCGGTGATAGATCGGCAACACAAAACAATAGGACGATTATGAATTCTGTCGTCGAAAAACTGGCGGCTATCGAAAAAGAAGTGGCGGCTATCCAGCCGAAAATGGTACCGCTTACGGAACGTATTGCTGACATCGACCACAAAGTAGCCGACTTTGCCCAACAACTGACTGGTATTGCCGAAGAATCCGCTGCGGTCAAACAAGATATCGAACTCACCCGGCAAAGTTTAGCACGAATCCAAACGCTCATCGGCGAATCCAAAGCCGAAAGCGAACAACTCGTGGCGGGACAAGAAGAAAACCTTCAACGATGTGAAACGATGACGGCAGTTTTCGGGGCGGCATTTCAAGCCGTCTCCCAGTTTTTCGAGACTGCCCAGCGTATGGGACTTGCCGATCAAGCAAAAGCAGTCTTCCTCAATCCCTCGCCTGATTCGGCACCCGCCGCTCCCGCACCGGTATCTGTTGATCCGCTTGTGTTGCAGACGCTTCCAGAGCCGGAATCCGTTCATGAAACAGCTGCACCAGCACCGCCAGTGCAGGAGTCGCCGATAATGGAATCGCCGGAAGCGGAATCGGTGCTGTCGGAGTCCGATTTTGACTCGATTATGGCTGATTCCGGCGAACCGGACTCTGCTCCGTGGTCGGTTCCCGGTCTTCCTGATGTTGTTGCACCGCCGGAAATGGATTCTGCCCCTTTAGATTCGGACTCCGTTGCCTTTACAGATGCGGAGCCCACGAGCGAAATCGCATCGCAGTTGGATGTGCCGCCGCTGAACCTGGGTGTTCCTCATTTACCGGAACAGAACGAATCAACAGACACGGAATATGACGACCAGGAGATCGAAGCGATGTTGGCAACGATGATGGCACCCGTAACGGCAACGGCGGAAAGTTAGGGGATTTATCCTGAATGGGTTTGGACAAAATGCCTGTCATTCCGGCGAAAGCCTTGTACTATTTTCGGCAAATTTTATCAACCGTTTTCGGAGCCGTAAGTAGTCCGCTTTCCGTAGCGACCATCATAACAGGACTGTCATTTTTTTCGTGAGGAACTCGGTCGCGGATCATTCCGTCAAATGCCAGTCCGATGGTCAAAATGTTCGTGGAAAGGCGGCGCAAAAACCGGTCGTAATAACCTTTGCCGCGTCCCAGTCGATTTCCGAAACGGTCAAATGCCAAACCGGGAACAAGCACTACAGCAATCTGTTCCGGTACAATTTGTCTCGAAACATCTTGCCGCACGGACAACTTCGGTTCTGATATTTTCATATTTCCTGTCGGTTCAAGTTCATCCCTTGTCAGAATCCGCGTCGGCACGATTTCTCCTGATTCGCAATAGGGAACGATCATAGAAAATCCCTCGAAGAGCGGTGCGGTATCGACTTCTGACGGCATACTGACAAAACTCATCAAACGTTCGGACTGCCGGGCGTACCGGAAGGTATGCAACGTCATTAAGTGTTCGCGGATCAGTCGGCTTCTTGCTTCGACCGTATCGGCGATTGTTTTCAAGTACGAACGCATTTCTCGGCGCAGATCGGCTTTTTCAGTGTGGTACATGGAACTTTGTGTTTACTGCCCTGACAATAAACAATGCGATGAGTGTACTGCGCAATCTAAAGATTGCGGCTCTGATAATTATTTCATCCCTCCTTTGCTGTCCCGGCGGATAAAAGTTCACAGATCCCGGAGGGGAAACTCCGGTGTGAGATCGAAAACGCCGTATCTTGTACGATACGGACTCTGTTTGTTCAGCGTGGACATTTTGCTACTAAGGCAATAATTCTCCTGTGGAGCGTCAGCGTATTCTCTCGATTTCTCCGATCCGCCGTGCTAAATACGGTAAAGTCAAACGGTGCTCTCCCTGAATATAATAACTTTTTCCGCCGTCGGCGACGGTGCGCGCCAAGATAGTCTTCCAGGGACGAAAATAATATCGAGGATCACTCTTCGGCGGCGCCGCTCCAGTCTGCTCTTCCCCCAAAGGTAACACGTCAAAGACCGCCGTGGTGAAACGAGCAATTTGTTCACCTTTCTGTCGGGCAACATTCCGAGCCATCGCTAGGGCTTTCAGATAGACTTCCGGTCCTGCTACCGCCGAGCCGAAGTTCAGAAACACGCCCCCTTCCAATTTTGTAATAGTTTGAGTGTAAATCAAAAAATCCGTGTACGATGCCCTGCCCAGTGTTGCTCCGTCGCAGTTAGGATGTTCATGAATGATGTCACTGCCGATTCCCACATGGACGGTACAAGGAATACCAAGATGATAGCCCATCGCCAGCACGCTTTTTTCCCGGTGCGGCAAGCGGTTTTCCCAAATGTAACGTCCCAGTGCTTCGCCCCAGCCGAGCCCTTCTTTGTCTCCTTCGGCGATAATATCGTTGATTTTTCCGGTTTCGTGCCACAAGCCGAACTGTCCTTCGCTGACGTAACGTGCCACACTTTCGCATGTTTTGCCGACCATCGACAACTCGAAATCGTGAATCGAGCCCGCCCCGTTGGTCGCCAGATGGGTGAGTTGTCCCCGCCGCATCATTTCGATCATGTGCAGCGCGCAGCCGGTGCGAATCACATGCGCCCCGTACATTAGCATCACAGCAGACTCTCCTTTTTGGGCAGATATAATGTCCTCGGCAAGCGGCGCAAGCGCAGGGTGGTCGAACGGTTCGAGAACTTCGTCCAGACCGATGAAACAATCTATGGAAACATCGTGAACCCGCTCATCGAGCGGTTTCAGGTTCAGTTTAGAGCGGTCAAACTGCGGATAGGGCATTGAAATTGAATACGGAAAAATCTTTGAAAAATTTCGTTCGTGGGGTATGCGGGGATTGCGCTGCGCTACATCCCCGGCTCTTTCGTCGGCTATCGTCTGCCCTATTTCGTTTTTTCGAGAAGTCCCTTGTAGTTGCGCATCACGAGGTGCGAGTCTATCCTGTCCACCAAGTCAATAATGACGCTCACCACGATCAATAGACTTGTTCCGCCGAAAAAGCCCGCCAAAAGGTAATTCTCGTCGCCGATTAACGTCGTCGAAATCACATTCGGCAATACCGCTATGAACGCAAGGAAGGAAGCGCCCACGTAGGTAATTCGCACCATGACCTTTTCCAGATAATTCGCCGTCGTTGTGCCGGGACGATAGCCCGGTATAAACGAACCGTAATTTTTCAGGTTGTCCGCCATATCCTTCGGGTTGAACGTGACCGCCGTCCAGAAATAACAGAAAAAGTAAATGCCGGCAATGAACAAGACGAGATAACTGAACGTTTGCCGCTGGAATATGTCGTTGCACATTGTCCAAAAGCCGCCGTCTCCCCTATCGAGGGCTTGACACAGTGCTTGCGGAAAGAGGAGTAAACTGCTGGCAAAGATGATCGGCATCACACCCGCCTGATTGACCCGAAGGGGCAAAAACTGCCGGGTTCCGCCGAATGTTTTTCTGCCCTTAATGTGTTTCGCACTCTGCGTCGGAATCCGCCGCTGTCCCTTCGTAATGAAGATCACTCCGACGACAACCGCGATGAAGAGGGCGACCAGTACGATCAAGACTTCGATTCCAATGTGCGTACTGTCCGTTCCGATCTGGAGTCCGCCCCCCTGTGCGCCGCCGTTCAACCGCTCCCAGAACTTGCTCAACGCCGAGGGAAGGTTCGCTACAATACCCGCCATAATCAGCATACTGATTCCGTTGCCGATACCGTATTCGTCGATCTGTTCGCCGAGCCACATCAAGAAGGTGGACCCCGCCGTCATGGTCAGTACAGAGGTCAACAGCCAATACGTACTGAGTGTACCGTCGGGGGCGATTGCATCGTTGTACAATCCCCACTGCCCGATGGCATAGACGTAAAAGATACTTTGAAAGAAGCATATCGCAACGGTTGCGTACCGGGTATATTCGTTGATTTTTTTCTGTCCGGCTTCCCCTTCTTTTTTGAGTTTTTCGAGTGGTGCCCAGACCGTCGCCAGGAGTTGGAAGATAATCGAGGCAGAAATATAGGGCATGATGCCGAGTCCGAAGATGGTCAACTGTTCGAACTGTGTTCCGGTGAAGACGGAGACGTGGGACATCAGTTGGGCGAGTCCTGTTTCGTTCGACCACATTGCCCTCATTTTATCGACATCGACGACGGGCAACGGAATCCACCAGCCGACGCGATAGACTGCCAGCAGACCTAGGGTCAGTAGGATTTTCTGGCGCAGTTCAGGGATCGAGAAAATGATGCGTAATTTTTGTATCATCGAAGTCCAGTCCGTTGTTTTCCTCTTATTTTAGCGGGTCTGACGAAATTTGCAATAGGGGCGGCGCAAAAAGGGCAGCGCAAAAAACAGCCGGAACTTTCGTCCCGGCTGCCACTCACACCCCAGTCATCATTCTCGGTATGTGTCTCAGTAATAAACGCCGCCGCTAGCAGGCGGGGGGAAGGGCTGATAGCCGCCAGGAGACGCTGTCGAAGTAGCGTCACCGGGAAAGCCCGGGTGAGGAGCCTGTACCGGTTGATTGTAATCAAAACCTGTCGATGGTTGCTGAACCGGCTGATGGAAGGCAGCATAGGGATCAGACTGGGACACTCCACCATAGGAAGAGGGATGGGGCGAATGAGCACCAAAGTTATCAACAGGAGCATTGTTCGGAAAACCGCCCACGGGTTGCTGAATGCCGCCCTGGGACATTGGGTATCCTCCCGCCTCGTTATAGGACATAGGGTTGTTTCCATATTGTCCTGTGTCCGGTGCCGACTGATAAATCCCTTGCGCAGTCTGATAAGGAGACGGACTCTGTTGCGAAGTGTGCAGATACTGATTGTAGGATACAGGGACAGTGCCTTGTCCGCCGGGAGTATCCAAGTACGAGGGGGGGTACTGCGAGGGTACAGGATCCGTATAACCGCCATGGTAATTCGCCGGTCCTTGCGATACCATCGTGTTTTGTTCTCCCCAATGGGACGGCGGAGTAGTGCTCGTGGCAGTTCCGCTCGAACCGCCGAGACGATGGGTCAGTGCCGACCCGTCGGTGTATCCTCCATGCGGCGCATTGATGTTCGGTTGAGCGTCCAAACTCGGTTTCGTGTTCGCTAAGGCATTGGGGGAACGCGAATGATCTGATTTGGAAAAGGGATTTCCAAAACTATAGGTCGCCGGATTGTACCAAGGACCGCCGTTGCTTTGGCATCCCACTGTAAATAGCAAGGCTAAACAAGCCGTCGCCAAGGGTAAAAGGTGGATTCGCATAATTTATGTTCCTATAAGGTGATGGGGGGGGTAAGTGTGCAACTGCTCTCTAACGTCTAAACAGCAGTACAACCGTTGTTACCGGTACAATCGGAAAACTTTGCCTAATCCTCCAACTTTTTTGCCGATTTTTTGGAATTTTCGGACTTTTCCTATTTTTTCGGCTGGCAAAGTGGATTGTGCAGATTATTTCCATCAGTGTCAAGAGCAAATTTTTTGACAGAATTTACAGGATATGCCGTTTTGGGGTCCAATGTGTTGTTTTCATAAAAATATCTGATGGTTTAAGGATGAAGTGAAGCGGAGCCGCGACCGGAAGATCGCGACCACTGTTGCAACCGCAACCTTCCGGTTGCGGCTCTGAAAGGTATTTTTAGAGGTTCCTTTGACTTTTATCTGCCAGGACAGTAAGATGATGCAAAGTACATTAGACCTGTTGCATAACCCGTCATTCCGGCGCAACCAACCCATGATCGAACTCATCCAAATCTTCATCATCGCCGTCGCCCAAGGGATTACCGAATTCTTACCGATCAGTTCGTCAGGACACAATGCGGTGATCGACCACCTTTTTGAGCGGTTCGGCAATCCCTTGACCGAAGACAGTTCCGAGTTCATAAAACTTAATATCCTCCTGCACCTCGGTTCGCTCGTTGCCGTCATGATTGTCTTCCGACAACGGATCATTGATATACTCACCAAAGATTGGCGGTTGATTCCCATGCTGATCGCGGCGACGATTCCTGCCGGTGTTATAGGGATTCTGATCAAATATCTCGCCCCTGATATACAAACCAACTTATGGCTCATATCGGGCTGCTTCATTGTTACGGGTCTTCTGCTTCTCTACACTTTGCGGGTGCCGGAAGGGGAAAAAACAATGTCCACGATGACTTGGAAGGATGCGATTATTATCGGGTGTGCACAGGCGTTTGCGCTTTTGCCCGGCATTTCTCGGTCAGGAACGACCATCGTTACCGCTTTGTGTTGCCGTCTCAAGCGGGAAGATGCGGCGGCGTTTTCCTTTATTCTTTCGATACCGGTCATTGTCGGCAGCGGATTATTGGAATCGATTGACATGCTCAAAGGCGGAGCGGAACCAAGTGCTTCGGCATTGCCCGATTGGCTTCTGCTGGTCGGTGCAGCGGCAAGTTGCGTTGCCGGAATTCTTGCGCTGGTATTTCTGTTGGATTGGCTCAAGAAGGGAAAACTTTGGTACTTTGCCCTTTGGGTGTTCCTCATGTCGCCGTTGACACTGGCGTTGGCTCTGCTGTAAACCAAGCAGTCTTGTACGCCGGTCTTGCCGACTGACACTGCTCTGCTCCTGCTGGTCAAGTATGTTCCTTTATACCACATAAGCATTTAGCCGGTACTCCGGCGACACCGTATCTTTGCAATCCTCCCGGAGGTACGGTTTTGCTTTTTCACAAAAACCTGCTAGAATGAACGGTGTAATGTCCTACACAGAACTCATCAATAAATTAGAAAAAAACATTGCCCTGGCAGTTTTCGGGAAGCAGCCGCTTGTCCGCCGCTGTTTGGTGGCACTGTTCGCCGCCGAACACGTTCTGCTCGAAGATGTACCCGGAGTGGGAAAAACACTCATCGCCCAAGCCGTGGCAAAAAGCATCGCCGGAGACTTTCGCCGAATTCAATTCACGCCCGATCTGCTCCCCGCCGATATCACCGGCAGCAGTATCTATGATGCCGCGTCCAAAACCTTTCACTTCGTCCGAGGAGCCATTTTTGCCAACATCGTCTTGGCTGATGAAATCAACCGTACCACTCCCCGAACACAAAGTGCTATGCTGGAAGCCATGAACGAACGGCAAGTTTCGATGGACGGCATCACTCATCCGTTACCTAATCCTTTTATGGTAATCGCAACGGAAAATCCAATGGAATTTGAAGGAACCTATCCGTTGCCGGAAAGTCAACTCGACCGGTTTTTGCTCCGCGTTTCGGTCGGCTATCCTGATCGGCAAAACGAAATTCATGTTCTGAAGACGCATCAAACATCCCGACCGATAGATTCGCTTCAGCCTGTTTTGAGCAGTGAACAGATCGTCGAGATTCAGCGGGCAGTTTCGGCAGTACGTGTCGATGATTCGATCAATCAGTACATCCTCGATATTGTGGATGCGACCCGGTCACATGACGATTTGCTCATCGGAGTCAGTACACGAGGAGCGATTGCATTGAGTCGGGCGGCACAGTCGCAGGCACTGTTGGAGGGACGCGGCTTTGCCGTGCCGGACGATGTCAAATCGCTTGCTGTGCCGGTACTGGCACACCGTGTTGTGCCGAAGTCCATTTTGCACAGCAACCGGCGGCAGATGGAAGAGTCGATCATCGAACGTATTCTCGAAACGATTCCGGTGCCGGTCACGTAAGGCTCGACTCCGCTTCCTGACGCTCGTTGCTTGTGGTCTTCTGCCCTGGCGGGAAAATTTTAACGCAGAACAAACAGAGCCCGCATCGGAAGATGCGGATTCGATTCACCGGAGCTTCCCCTCCGGGCTCTGTGGACTTTTATCCGCCGAGATGGTAATGTGCGACTCGCGGTTTAACATTCCCACAGTTTAACGTTCCTACGGCATAGCACGTCCTCCCATGATGTGGAGTTCTTCCTCTTCCTGAATGATAATACGCGGCGTAACCATAATCATCACGCTCTGTGTGTCCCGTCCAATAGCCGTGTTCGAGAACAACCGCTGAATATAGGGAAGTTTATTGAGGATCGGCACGCCCGCCTCAACACGACCTTCGCTCAACCGCTTAATACCGCCCAACATAACCGTTCCGCCGTCAGGACAACTCACCGTCGTACTCACCGAAAATGTTGCCCAAATCGGCTGCTGAATCGTAATACCCGAACGAGCCGTCGTCGACGTTGTCCTGGCACGGCGTGGATCCGTCGATACCGTTGCCGTTTCGTCTCCCGACGTTTCGGTCTCCTCACTGTCCACATCTTCACCGAAATACTTGAACGTTTGAACCCTAACCAACGAGGTGAAGGTTGGATTCAAGTTCAATCGGACATGTTGCCGGTCATTCGATACCGTCGCCTGCACATTAAGCACCTGCCCCTGATTGAACGTCGTAATAACCGGTTGATAACCAATAGCGAAATCTGCCACGACTGGCACTACACTTGTTACAAACGGAATCTGCGTCGTGTCGTTGATCATTCCAGCTTGTCCGTTATGGAGCATCACTTTCGGGGCTTCCATTACGTTGTTACGCCGGTCGCCTTGTGCCGCCTGAAGAAAGAAATAGGTCTCGATGTTGCTCAACAAAGCAAATCCCGTACTGATTCCCGCCGTCGGATTGTATCCGCCGAACGCCGGTATCGCCAGCCCAAAACTGTCTTGTGTTATAGGAACAGAGGCATCAAAGTTGAAAACGCCCGGTGCCCGCAAACCTACCGTTACGTTGTTGCCGCGAGTCGATGTCAACACCTCCTCCTCTCCGGGAAAGAGATTGTTGACCTGTGTGATATGATTAACCGCTCCGTCGTTTCGGAATGCCATGTCGAATGCGACTCCCATTCTCTCGTAGAACTGGTCGGACAAGGTAATGTACCTGACTTCCACGGCAACTTGAAGGTCGTGCATCTTCCGAATTTGTGTGAGCAGGTCTTCGATTTGAGCATGAACCTCTTCGGTTTGCCGGATGGCTAAACTCTGTGTGGCGGGATAGATGCTCAAAACACCTTCTGCATCCGGGAAATACATTTGCCACGATTCGGGCTCGATTACGGTCTGAATGGTTTGATCAATGCTCCCCATCATACCGCCCATCATTCCCATGCCGCCCATGCCGCCCATCATGCCACCGCCCATCATTCCGCCGCCCATCATGCCGCCGCCGTAGCCGCCCATTCCGCCGCCCATCATGCCGCCGCCGTAGCCGCCCATACCGCCGCCCATCATGCCGCCGCCATAACCGCCGCCACCGCCGTACATTTGGGCAAGAACATTCGGATCGCTCATTCCATTCATATTCATTCCATTCATATTCATTCCATTCATAGAGACGGGCATACCGTCCGGTCTCATAGCACCTTGTCCCGGCGCACCCGGTACGGAGATATTCATGTATTGCATTTCATTCGGTCTGCCATAACTGGACGGACGCTGTACCTCGAACGCCCGGTTCAGGTTCTGTTCCATTAAATTCGCTCCCACTACATGATGATTGAAATTGATAATATCTCCCACGTAGTACATTTTCAGGTACACCTCTCCTTTTGCCCGGTGTGTGCTCGTGATGTTGAGCATTTCATTTTTCACGACATAGGTGAGTCCGAGTTGATCGAGAATCGTTCCGAGTACACTTTTCGCTTTAATGCCGTTTGCCGGGGGCATCACGACCATCATTTCGGTCGTGATGTCGGCTTCCTGAAGTGCCGCCCTATCCAAATAGGGGTCAATATCCACCTGACTGCACAGCAGTCGCAACGCCTGTTCGAGGGGGATCGGACGGTCGATACTCAATGTAACGGGTTGCTCCAACTGACGTATGATTTGCCGTTCCCGCTCCGATCTTTGGTGTTGTTGCATGGCTCGGTTCGTTGCCTGCCGTCTGCCGCTGATCTGATCCCATATTTCGCTGTAAATCATAGAGCCGCCATGGAAGTTGGGGATTGCCGAGCGTTCATCTACCAACAACAATTCATTGACAACTCCGTCGCCTTTGAGTGCCCGAATTTCATCACTCCGTTGGGTGTTATAGACGAGCTGCGACATCGTCAACAAAACGTGCACTTGCGGGTCGTCGGGAGCAAATTCCTTTGCCTTTTTGGCAACACGCAGGGCTTCTTCGTAGCGGTGTTCCTCGGTGAACTTCCGATGCTCTTTGAACATAGCGTTCAGCACTTCTTCCTTGTTTCGGGAAGTTTCGTCTCTGTGTTTAAGTTCCGCCCAGACGGCTTCATTCTGTTGATTTTGCCGTTCTTGTGCTGAATAGCGTTCTCCGAAGCCGCGAGTTTGTTCAATCGCCCGGTCAACCTGTGCAATATAGGACTGCTTCGTTGCGGCATCAAGTTGAGTGGTCCGTTCGAGTTCCCGTTTGAGTTCGTACAGCATATTCAGAGCAACGTCCGGCTTGCGCTGCTCTTCGCGCATCCTTCGCGCATCCGAAAGCCGCTGAATGACATCCGAAGCGATTTGCGATTGAATAATTTGCCGGTTTTGGAGGTTTTGGTCAATGTATGGCACAGGAATCTGCGGCGCAAGGGTCTGACCAGCAGCGGCGGTTTGCATTGTTTGAGTCTGATCCTGCGAAGGGCGATAAAAGGCAGATTGGGAATCCGCTGTCGGCGTTTGTGCTATGACGACTCCTTGACGGCGGGCGGCGAGTTCCGTGAGGAACCGATTCGGCGACAATGAATGGTGCTGTTGAAAGGCGTACTCCGGTAATTCGAACGCGTTGGCACCTTGGGCAAGTTGCTCCGCCCGCTCGAACTGTCCTGCATCGAGTGCCGACTGTGCCTGTTGCAACAGTTGGATGGCACGAGCAAGTTGCTCTTGGGAGGCTTGCGACAACGGTTGCTGCGGACTCTGTACGGCGACATGAGAAGGGGTACTCGCACTTCGGACTCGCCGAGCATCTTCGATTCGCCGGAACATAGCGACCGGCTCCAATTCCCGATTGCGGTCTTCTTGGTTGTATTGAACACCCTGCTTAGCGGCTTCCTGTGTGAGTTGCGTCGCTAACTCCAGTTCCCCGCGGCGGAGCATCGTATCCGCTTGAATCAGGTTGAATCGGGCGTAATACAGACGGTTTTGTTCGGTATCTCCTTGGGTCCGTCTCAGTTCGGCGATTTGCCGATAGTCCCGAATGAGGTTCTGTACGAGGGCGGGTTGATCTTCGATCTCCTGATAGGTTAACTGCATAGCGAGAACGTCGTTCAGATGTCGTTCTGCGGAGGCGATGTCTTTGGTGGCGACGGCTATCCTGGCAAGGTGCAGTTTTTGGGAGGCAAGTTGCCGTGCCTGCGGGGAGGCGTTCTGTGGAATTATCGGCGGTGCGTTGGGCGTGGCTGCGGCAACGCTAACGGGTACCATCGGAAACGGATTGTATACGGACGTACCGTGCGGCGAACCGGTCTGGGCGAGAAGAATAGTACCGGAAAACACAACTGGCAGGGTCAGACTTGCCGTCAGCCCCAAAGTAGCGGCAACGAATCCCCGAAGATTACTCGATGTTGGTTTCAATGCAATTCTCCTTATATTTTACCTAATTTCCCCAACCGACCTGTCCATGGAAGGAAAATAAGGGTTCTTCTATACGGATATCGTTATCTTATGACGAATTCATTAACAAAAATTATGAAGAACCGATAGAAATAGAACATTGGGTAATATGGGCATGTCGAAAAATGTGCCCAACGGACTGGCAATTCTCTTGATGCAATCAGACGGAGACTTGCCAAATCGCGCTAAATACGATACACTTCCAGGTATGAGCGATCCTTACTTTCAAACCTTGTTTGCCGAACGTATCGGCGGTGCCGACTACGGAAAATCGACCGAAATCTACAAGTTCGAAAAAATCAAACGTGCCAAACGTCAGGCGGTTAAAGACTTTCCCAACCGACCGCTCCTCGACTTCGGTATCGGAGAGAACGACGCAATGGCGGACGAAAACGTCCGTCGTATTATGGCACAACAGATCAATCTGCCGGAAAACCGAGGATACGCCGACAACGGTTGCATCGAATTCAAGGAAGCCGTTGCTAGGTTTATGAAACGAACCTTCAATGTCGCACTCGATCCCGTTGCCGAAGTCAATCACTCCATTGGGTCGAAACCTGCACTCGCCATGTTGCCGTATTGTTTCATCAATCCCGGCGACATTACCGTGATGACGGTGCCGGGCTATCCCGTAGCGGGCACGCACACCCGGTACTGCGGCGGAACCGTCTATAACCTTCCTCTAACGGCGGAGAACCAATTTTATCCCGACTTCGATGCAGTGCCGGCGGATGTCTGGAAGCAGACTAAATTGCTCGTGCTGAACTATCCGAACAGCCCGACGGGACAGATTGCGACCAAAGAGTTTTACATGCGTGTCATTGAACTTGCCCATCGGCATCAATTCGTGGTCGTGCAGGATGCAGCGCACATTATGTTCACTTACGGAGTACCGCCGATCAGTTTTTTACAGATTCCTGGTGCGAAGGAAGTCGGCGTGGAAATCCATTCGCTTTCCAAAGGCTGGAATATGATCGGCTGGCGGATCGCCTGGGTTTGCGGCAATGCGAAAATCGTGCAAGCATTTTCCGATGTAAAAGACAACGGCGACAGCGGACAATTTTTGGCAATCCAAAAGGCGGCGATTGCGGCACTCGACGATCCGAACATTCCTGCTGAGGCGAACAAAAAATACCGTCGTCGTCTCGAAAAGTTGGTGATAACGCTTCGGCAATTTGACTTCGAGTGTGAAGTGCCGGGCGGAACGTACTTTTTGTATGTAAAAGCACCAAAAGGACTTGCCGATGGAACACAGTTTGCCCATGCCGAGGAAGCCAGTCAGCATCTCATTCGAGAACAGTCGATTTGCACGGTGCCGTGGGACAATGCGGGTGCGTATCTTCGGTTTTCGGTAACGTACGTGGCGGAAGGCGAACCGGCGGAAGACGAATTGATGTTCCAACTCTCAGACCGGTTGGGAAGCATTGCCTTTACGTTTTGAGTCAATGGGCACAGTACCCAACTGTGGATGGTACAAAAGCCGGAGTGCAGCACCATGATGAAACACCCCGTTTACGGTATAGGGTTGTTTAATCCCCGCTTTGGGGGTACAATAAGATGAACAATAATGCAGTCCCGGCTCCTGTTTTTATGCTTCAAACAGATGAAATTCTTTCCACAATTCGGATGCTTCACGACGAACATCTTGACGTTCGGGCGGTAACGTTGGCTCTCAATCTGAACGACTGCGCCAGTCCGCACGCCGATCAACTCTGCCGGAAAGTTCATGCCAAAATCATGGATCATGCCCGAAATCTCGTTGCTGTCTGCGATGAAATCAGTGAAAAATATGGGATTCCGGTTACGAATAAACGCATCGCCATTTCCCCAGCCGCTACCCTTCTTGCCGGACACGGTCAAAACGCCGCCCTGCAACTTGCCAAAACCCTCGACCAAGCCGCTCTGGATTGCCGGGTCGATTTCGTCGGCGGATACTCTGCGCTGGTACAGAAAGGGATTTCCGACGGGGCACAAGTCGTGATGGACTCTCTGCCGGAAGTGCTTGCCAAAACGCAGCGGGTCTGCGCCTCGATCAATGCCGCCTCCCGAAAAGCGGGAATCAATATGGATGCCCTTCGGCAACTCGGCACCATCATTCGGCAAATTGCCGCCGCGACTGCTGACACTCAGGGCTTCGGAGCAGCGAAACTGGTCGTCTTCGCAAACATTCCCGAAGACAATCCCTTTATGGCAGGTGCCTATATGGGAGCGGGGGAACCGGAAGCCGCTATCAACATCGGAGTCAGCGGACCCGGTGTGGTCGGTTCCGCCCTGAAACGGCGCATCGCCGCCGCCAAACAGAGCGGCAAAAAATTGACACTCGGTGATCTGGCAGAAGAAATCAAAATCACGAGTTTTCGGGTTACACGAGTCGGCGAGTTGATCGGTCGGGAAGTTGCCGACCGACTGAAAATGGAATTCGGCATTGTCGATCTTTCATTGGCACCGACACCGACCATTGGGGACAGTATCGGCGAAATCCTGAAAACACTGGGCATTGCTCAAATCGGTGCGCCGGGTTCGACGGCGGCGGTCGCTCTCTTAAACGATGCGGTCAAAAAAGGGGGCTTGTTTGCATCGAGTTCTGTCGGCGGTTTGAGCGGAGCGTTCATTCCCGTTTCGGAAGACTCTTGTCTTGCCGATGCGGTGGAGCAGGGGCATTTGAGTCTCGAGAAGTTGGAGGCGATGACAGCGGTGTGCAGTGTCGGTCTTGATATGATTTTGATACCGGGGGACACACCGCCGGAAACGATTGCCGCCTTGATTGCTGACGAGATGGCGATTGGAGTGATTAACAACAAGACGACGGCGGCGCGGTTGATTCCGGTGCCGGGAGCGAAGGCGGGAGACAAAATCAGTTTCGGCGGCTTGTTCGGTGCGTCTCCGATATTGGAAGTGCGCAATGTCGGAGCAAGTTCGGAGTTTGTCAACTTCGGCGGAAGGATTCCTGCGCCGTTGCAGTCGCTGGGGAATTAGCCGGTACTCCGCTTAGGTTATGTCAGTACCATCTGTCTTCATGAGAGGTTCGGCATATTTCCCGTCAACCAGTGATTCCAAATAGGGGAGAGCTAAATCCAGGTATCCAGGGGGTTTTTCATTAAAAAACGAATCCGTTATTCGAGAAACAAGGATACAGGTTCTTTCGTCATCCTCATTTTGTTCAATCCACTTGATTAAAAATTCCCTCGGGTTTTTACCTTTGTCAGAAAAAGCCCTGTGAGCAACATTATCGACATAAAACGATGTGGGCCAAAGACACGAAGGACACAAGGATTCACAAAGAAGAAAAACGTCCATTTTCATGCCGTTTGCAGTATAACCACAAAGGATTCACAAAGTCCGCCGTGGGAAGCGACCGGTGTCTGACGGGGTCAAAGTATATCGCATGCCGAACGAAGTAAAATCGGAATATTGTGCCGGTGCAAACAAGTTGACTTTTGCTTCAGGTTGAAGTAAAATAGGAACATCGGGGAGGTGGAGCTAGACTCTGCTGAGGGACAATCAGATCAAAGGGCGATGCCTGTCCGTTCGCGACGATGAGGCAGGGCTCTTAAAAAACATTTCTGTTTGCAAATACCCAAAAAGACTCGGAAGTACTGTGCAACCGAGCAATACTCTGCCCGTTTTAATGGGGCAGACCGCAGAAAACAGCCTTATGATGAGCGTTCAAAATCCACAAGTGAAGATACGTGTTTGTTTCGTTTTCGATTATTGGCAAGTACGTGCCGGTGCAGAATTACAACTGTCCATGCTTTTACGGCACATTGACCGCAAAAGAATCGAACCGTTCGTGCTCCTTGTGTATGGAGATACCCAGTCGATTCCTGACCCGCCAGACTGTCCTATGTATTGTCTGAAACTGAAGCGGCTGAGATCATTTTCTTCCTTTAATAAAGCCAGGGAACTACGGCAATTTTTTAAGAGAAACAACATTGATGTCATCCAGGCAGTGATCGTTAATAATCCCGTGCTGGCATTTGTCGGCGGCGTTGGAAAAATGAGCGGTGTGAAAAAAGTGTTCGGCTTTCGAGTGGACATCGGATTTTGGATGACACCGTGGCAGACACGAACGGGTAAATTCGCCCATCGTTTTATCATCGACAAAGTTATTGCCAATGCCGAAGCCTGTAAACAATCAATCATTGATAAAGAAAATGCCCGACCAGAAAACATTTTTGTTATTCCCAATCTCATTGAAACCGAACGCTTTGCCGATATTCCGACTTGGACAGCGGCAAAGGCACACTCGCCCCGGCG
>Ga0099364_10005214_pt1 | contig 19398 bp, 16 predicted proteins | sample TergutTh196P3_FD_73070 | JGI IMG/M metagenome (GOLD analysis project Ga0099364, IMG submission 73070) | Microcerotermes parvus P3 segment gut microbial communities from Pointe-Noire, Republic of the Congo - Th196 P3 | ecosystem: Host-associated > Arthropoda: Insects > Digestive system > Gut ...
TCCAATACTGACAATTTCTGCGCCGACACTTAACAATGTAAGCTTTTCCGGGGCAGGGTCGTTTATTGCAAATGATAAAATAATTGCGGATTTCTTAAGTTTAAGAATGAGCGGTGCTGCTAAAATTGTTGCAGATCTTGATGTAAATGAACTTTCCCTTGATCTATCCGGGGCAGGCAGCTTTGAGCTGACCGGCTCTGCTGATACTGTTCATATATTCATGTCAGGCGCAGGGGACATTGAAGCCCTGCAGCTCCGGACACGCGAGGCAAGGATAATCCTTTCCGGCGCAGGTTCTGTAAACATAGACTGCTCGGAAAAGCTTACTGTCAATGCATCTGGTATGGGTTCAATCATATACAGGGGATCTCCGGAAATTGATTTTAGCAGAGGTGGAATGGTTAGTATCAGGAGGGTTGACTGAGTTTTTCAACGATTTCCTGGTAATTCATCTGATCAACGTTCTCCCTGAGCCATGAGACAAGGCCGTTATCGCCTGTGTATTCAAAAACTTCGATTTCATTTATTGCTGCTTCAACATCTTCGATTTTATAGTCATTGCAGGCAGCAATAAGTGAGTCCAGCGCTTCCCTATACGGCTTGTCTTTTTTTGGTTTTTCTTTCCGGATAATGCCTATTTTTAATACTGCTTCAATTTCTGCTATCAGTTTAAGAACAGCATTAATAAAGGTTTCGTTTCTTTCCTTTACAAAGTCCAGATCTTCTGCCTTTGCAGCCATTTCCAGGGCTTCTGCCTGGGCTCCCAGATCTTCCGCGCCTATGCCCCGGCAGGAGCTTTTTATCCCATGAACATTTATTATATAATTATTTAAATTACTTTTGCTTATTTCCTTTATTGAATTGAGCAGGTTAATGGTATTCTTTGTGAATGATCTAAGTATTTCTGCATAGGTTACCATGTTACCGCCAAAACGCTCCAGACCTTTTTGCAAATTAACTCCATGGAGTTTTTCTTCAAACATACGCCTGTTAATTCCGCTTCGTCTGTCTGTGCCGGAACGGCGTTCTTTTCCGGTACGTGAATTTAATAAAGATTGTCCGTCTACCACTACATGTTCAAGCTCATTTTCCTTTTTTTCGTCCCGCACCCATTTTTTTATAATTGCATCAAGCCGGGAACTATCAATCGGCTTTGTTATAAAAGCCTGGAATCCCTTGCTTAAAAACATATCCTCGCTGCCAGAAAGGGCATTTGCAGTAAAAGCAATAATGGGAACTGTTTTTGCATATTTGGTTTTGATTTCTTCACGGATTATACGTACAGCCTCTATCCCGTCCATTCCTGGCATCATATGATCCATAAAGATCGCGCTGTATTTGACTTCTTTGTTCCTGACAGCATCAATTGCTGCCTGTCCGTTTGTTACGTAATCTACCTTCATCATATAGGGCTTTAACATACCCCTGGCTACATCAAGGTTAAGCTCTACATCATCAACTACCAGCACATGAGCATAAGGCAATGTAATACGGGTTGATCTTGGTTTTAGGTGGCTGCTTCTTGAGGAATAATGCAATGTTTTAATGCTGCTTACAGTATCAGGCCCCATTATTTCGTCTGTTATTGGTTTTTGCGGAATTTTTATGTTGAATGTACTGCCTTTTCCGTATTCACTCTCTATGGATATAGAGCCTTCCATCATATCCAATAGCATTTTTATAATGGGCATCCCAAGGCCGGTTCCCTGGATTTTTCTGTTTTTTAATAAATCATGCTGGGAATAATCACTAAACATATTGCTAAGATTCTCTTTAGAGATGCCTATGCCTGTATCTTTTACAGATATGTCCAGTATAACGGTCTCGTGGTTTTTTTCGCATTTTATGCTTAATTCCACAGATCCTTCTTTTGTATACTTAAATGCATTGGACAGAAGGTTATTAAGTATCTGTTTGTTGCGTATTTCGTCCCCAAAAAGCTTGAGAGGTATATTTTCGTCAATGTTTAATTTGAATTCTATTGGTTTATCAGCCTTGTGCATTAGGCATTGGGTTATAGAGTCAATTATCATGCCGGCTGTATCGTATTCTACCGGAACCAGGGTAAATTTACCTGATTCAATTTTTGAGATATCAAGAATATCATTAACCATGTAAAGGAGGCTTGCCCCTGCATTTGATACTTTTTCTATGTTTTCGCGGGCTTCCTGGCTTAGACCCCCTTCCTCAAGGATCAACTCGGACAGGCCTATTACTGCGTTAAGGGGAGTCCGCATTTCGTGGCTCATTCTGGCAAAAAATTTGTCTTTTTCCTCTGTTGCTGCAAGAGCCTTGCTAAGCCTTATAAGCTCTGTAACATCATCCGAGCTGCCGACTATGCCTATCAGGTTCCCTTCGAAATTATACATGGGCATAGTATTCGACTGGAGTACCTTGCTGTTGACCTCATTGGTCCATTCCTGCGGGCCGTCATTGTATGTTTTTTTTATATTCTGGTCAATTTCAGAAAGGCCTATAATTTTTAGGGCTGTATTGACCTTTTTACCTATTAATAGTTCTGGTTCAATACCTAAAGTTTTTATTAACTGCCCGTCAAAAGAGCTTATAATACCATCAGCATCTATACTCCAGATAATCCCCTTATAATTATTGAAAATGGCTTTCATTTGGGAAATTGAAAGCTCCATGTCATATGTATATTGCTTTATTTCCTGGATTTGATTGATGATTTTCATCTGATTTTGAACCCTTAGCTTGATAATCCTGGAATTAAATGGTTTTTGTATAAAATCAACAGCATCAAGGGCCAGTGCTTTTACCTCGTTCTCTATGCCTTCAAGTCCGGTTATAAAAATTACAGGGATATTGCTGGTTTTTGGAGATTTTTTCAACTTTTCTATTACCTTATACCCGTCCATTCCCGGCATTATTATATCCAGCAGGATTAGGTCAGGAATGTGCTCATTTGCTAATTCAATGGCAGAAATACCGTTTTCTGCCTTAAAAATGTTGTATTCTGGACTTAAAATATGGTATAATATATCAAGGTTGGAGTTTTCATCATCTACTATAAGGATGCTGTTTTTTGGGGTTTTATTCATGATTAACCCCTAATATATCATATTCCAGCAATTTTTGCTATTATTAAAAACAATCGAAAAATAAACCTTGATAATTATTTAAAAACCATGACATAATAGAGATTAATCCATATGGATTATATTAACAGACGGGATGGTAGACTATGTCAGATAATATGTCGGTAAAAAAGGTTGTTCTTGCTATTGATGATAATCTTCAGCAGCTAAGTGAGTTTAAAAGCTTGTTGATTCCTAATTATGACCTGCGGGTTGTAAAAGGTGCTTCTGAAGCCATAGCTTATCTTAACAAGCATAAATCAGATGTAATACTTCTGGATATAGAGATGCCAAATATAGACGGTTTTGAATTCCTTGCAGATATTAAAAAAATCCCCAGTTATATTTATACACCAATAATAGTAGTCAGCGGCACTACTGGTGCGGATTTTAAAAGTAAAGCCAAATCCTATGGTGCTGTTGATGTCTTGCACAAGCCTGTTCAACAGAATGATTTGATTAATGCAATTGAAAAAGCTATTGATGTTGCTGAATAAAATTAGAAGGATTGTAACATGACAACTAAAATTAAACTTGAGCCGGTAATAGGAATTGATGAAGATAAATGCATAAATTGTTATGCATGTATTTCCGCATGTCCGGTAAAGTATTGCATGGATGGTTCGGGTGATAAATTAATAATCAATCATGATGAGTGTATTGGATGCGGGCATTGTATTGTTGCCTGTCATCATGATGCCCGTATACCCATAGATGATATTGACCTGTTTTTTAAGAATTTGAAGGCAGGGGAAAAAATAATTGCCGTAGTCGCTCCGGCTATTGCAGCAGTCTTTCCAGATACATACCTTAAGCTGAATGGATACCTTAAAAATCTGGGTGTAGAAGCATTATTTGATGTAAGTTTTGGTGCAGAGCTTACTGTTGTTACTTACCTCAACTATATTAAAGCAAAAAGCCCAAGGATGGTTATTGCCCAGCCCTGTCCAGCCATTGTCACTTACATTGAAATATACCACACCAACTTATTACCCTATCTGGCTCCGGCAGACAGTCCCATGCTGCACACAATAAAAATGATTAAGGAATTCTATCCCAAATATAGTGAATATAAGGTTGCGGTAATCTCACCCTGCCTTGCTAAAAAAAGGGAATTTATAGAAACAGGCCTTGGGGACTACAATGTTACCATGCTTACTCTTAAAAATTATATTGAAAAGCAGAATATAAACCTTTTAAACTATCCTGACACGCCATATGAAGGCGCACCAGCCGAAAGGGCAGCAGGGTTTTCTACACCTGGCGGCCTTTTGGATACTGCAGAGCGTTTTATGCCGGGTATAAGACGTAATACAAGGAAAATCGAAGGAACGCATACGATTTATCCCTATTTACGGGGTATATCTCATTCGCTTAAAAAATTAAACCTCGAGTATTCTTTTCCTTTACTAATAGACTGCTTAAATTGTGAGTTTGGCTGTAACGGCGGTCCTGGTACGGGAAACCATAAAAAGAATATGGACGAACTTGAATGGCCGATCCGTAAACGCATCACTGAACTGGAGAATAAACTTAATCCAAAGCAGAAGGAGAAATTGTTTAAAAAATACAACAAGTCGCTGAATCGTTTTTGGAAGCCTGGTTTATATACAAGGACATATCAAGACCTTTCCGGTAATTACTTAATAAAACGGCCAGGCGAGTCTGAATTAAAAGAGGTTTACAAAAAGCTTAATAAATATTCAGACGCAGATATTTATGACTGTACTGCCTGCGGATATGGAAGCTGCAGATCAATGGCAACAGCTGTTTTTAATAATATCAACAAGCCCAGTAATTGCGCTCATTTCAACCTTAAGATCCTTGCTGATGACAAAAAAGCCATTATATATATGAACCAGCAGCTTAAACAGCATTTGTCCCGTGCTCTTGAGGTTATCGAAAATATTAACAGTATTGTTGAGCAGGTAAATGAAAAAATCAACATTCAGTGTGAATCGGTTGATGACTCTACAGCAGTTACTGAAGAGATGGTAGCTTCCCTAAAGAATACTTCCGAGATGTCTAGGCAAAAGCGGGAATCCATTGCAGATCTTATTACAAATGCTGCAAAAGGCCAGGAAGCCATGCAGGAAACAGTTACAGCAGTTCAAAATTTCTCCCAGTCCATAGACGGCATAGGGTCTGCAATTAAAATAATCAGCGTAATTGCATCAAATACCAATTTGCTTTCCATGAACGCTGCTATTGAGGCTGCTCATGCAGGAGACGCGGGCAAGGGATTTGCCGTAGTTGCCGATGAAATCCGCCGCCTGTCCGAGACTACAAGAGAAAACTCGCGCAATATCTCACAAACCCTGTCCGGAATTATTACCTCAATTAACGATACATCAAGCCGTTCAAATGATACCGGGGCACTAATCAATATTATGTCAAATGAGATTAATGAGATTGCCGGTACCATGACAGAGCTTATTGATAATCTGGGTGAATTGTCTGCAAAAAGTACTGACATAACCGCTTCGCTGGAAACTCTCAAGGATCATAGTGATGTTGTAAAAAAAGATTATACTTCAATGTTGTCATTAACTGATAAACTTCGTTACGATATCAATATGCTTGCTGCAATGTCAACGGATATAGTCCAGGCCATAGAGAAGAATGATCATGAATTACTGGCTAAGCTCGTTGCCAAAGAAGAGTCATTAAGCAGAGCTCACTAGAATTTTTTGTTAAGCTACTTGAGTTTTTCTTGATAATTTATCATCTTTAGCTTATGCCAATTAAAATACCCAAAGCATTACCAGCTTATAATGTTCTGCGTGATGAACGTGTTTTTGTAATGACAGAAGACCGCGCTGAGCATCAGGACATAAGACCCCTTAAAATAGGTATAATCAACCTGATGCCCACAACCATAGATACAGAGATTCAATTGCTGCGCCTTCTTGGCAATTCGCCTTTGCAGATTGACATTAGTTTTTTGCGCATGGGTTCGCATGAATCAAAGAACGCTCCGCCCGGACATCTTGAAAGATTTTATCTTAATGCAGGAGATGTTGTTGCTACAAATACACGTTTTGACGGGCTTATAATTACAGGCGCACCTGTTGAAACACTTGCCTTTGAAGATGTTGATTATTGGGATGAACTTGTATCTGTAATGGATTATTCAGTAAAAAACACCTGGTCTATCCTGCATATATGCTGGGGTGCGCAAGCTGCTTTGTACAGGCATTACAATATACAAAAATACGAGCTTCCAAAAAAGCATTTTGGCGTTTTCCCGCATAGAATTAATGAACGTCATTCGCCTCTTTTCCGGGGCTTTGATGATGAATTTCTGGCGCCGCAATCACGGCATACATCAATAGACCGGGAAGCAGTTTTTAAACACAAGGCCCTTACAATTCAGTCAGAAACAAAGCAAGGCGGTGTTTTTATTGCCACAGCAAGAGACTTGCGGGAGATCTATGTTACAGGGCACCTTGAATACGATGCCCTCACACTTGACCGTGAATACAAGAGGGATATAGGCAAGGGCATTCCAATGGAAGTTCCCATCAACTATTATCCGGGAGATGATCCTACACAGGAGCCGCTTGTGCGCTGGAGAGCTCATGCGCATTTATTTTTTTCCAACTGGCTTAATTTTGTGTATCAGGAAACTCCCTATAATCTAAACGATCTTTAGGATTGTTTTTTAATACTCTGCAATAAAAGTAATGCGCCCGCTGCAATAAATAATATTCCAATTAAATTAAACCACAGGGGCTGGAATGAATGTTCAATAAGTGCTGTATTAAATCCTCTTATTGGCAGAACATTACTGTACCTAATCGCAATGACTGCAAGGGTATTATTTAACAGATGTATGAAAACACAAAGAATGATAGAGTTTGTTTTAATAAAAAGCCATGCAGTTATTATTCCTACAATAAATGCAGTAACAAACTGCCATGGATTTAAATGTATTAATCCAAATAACAGGGCGCTTAATAGTATTGCTTTTTTAATGGAATAATTTTCTTTAAAACCAGAGAGGATTACACCCCTAAAAAGCATTTCTTCAACAAATGCCGGTATTATTCCTATTAAAATAACAGAAACAATAATGTATTCATTGGCCAGCAATGATTGAAACACCTCCTGGAAATACTGCGGCATGGGAAGAAAATATTGCAATATATTATCCAGTTCTGAAGACAGGATTACAAAACCTATCATAAAAATAATTGTGGATATCCATAATTTTAATGAAACATTATTGAACTTAAACACTTCATTAAAACCCTTTTTGGATTTTTTAAAACCTATAAAAATTACAATACCAAAGGAAATAATGCTTAAGAGAATCATACCAATTCCATAGAACAGGGATTCTTCGCCTATTTCAAAAAAAGCCATTGGAATACCAATTATTAATCCGCCCAGGATTTGTATGCCCAAAAGTATAATGCATAATATTATTGCATTTTTAAGACTCGGGTATATTTTGCTCTGCATATTATCTCCTTTTATTTATTTGGATTTTATGTTATCTATAAAATCATGTCAACAAAACCAAAGCGCCAGTATTTTAAATACGGGAAAAAAGAAAAAGAATGGCTTAAATCCCGTGATCCAAAATTGGGTGCAGTAATAGACAGAGTAGGGCATCTGTATTGTGAAGTAAATCCTGATTTATTTTCAGCATTGATTCATTCCATTGCAGGGCAGCAAATATCCACAAAGGCGCATGTGACAGTGTGGAACCGTATGCAGGAACGCTTTGTTCCATTTACACCCAAAAAAATCTTTTCAGTCACAGCAGATGAAATACAGTCTTGTGGTATAACAATGAAAAAAGCAGAATATATTAAAGGTATTGCTGAGTCTGTAATGGACGGCAGTCTGGATTTGGACACATTAAAAAGCATGACAGATGATGAAGTGTGCAAAAGACTTGTCTGCATTAAAGGAGTCGGCGCCTGGACAGCAGAAATGCTTATGATTTTTTCCATGCAGCGAAAAAATATTCTAAGCTGGGGTGATCTTGCAATCCAGAGGGCCTTGCGCAATTTGTACAGACACCGCGAGATAACGCCAAAGCTTTTTGAAAAATACAGGCAGCGATACTCACCTTATGCTTCAGTTGCAAGCCTTTATCTATGGGCTGTCTCGGATTAGGCTTTATGATATAATAATATTATGACAAAGTTTTCTGAATTTTCCGTAAAAACAAAAAGCCAGAATGAATGGCTTAATATCACAAGAGATGTGCAGGCAGCAATTGATGCGTCCGGCATTCGCGAAGGTATCTGTGTTGTGTTTATACCGCATACAACTGCCGCAGTAACAATAAATGAAAACGCAGACCCTGATGTTCAGCATGACGTGACATTATCTCTTAACATGATCTCACCTGATCGCAGGGAGTTTAGGCACAGCGAGGGCAATTCTGCAGCGCATACAAAGACTTCTCTTGTGGGGCCTTCCATAACACTGATTGTTTCCAAAGGCCGTCTGCTTCTTGGTACCTGGCAAAGCATTTTTTTTAATGAGTATGACGGCCCGCGCACACGCAGGGTACAGGTTCAGGTTCTGGGAGACTAGGAGTCTGTCGGGCTCCTAGCGGAGTTTATCCCCCAGCGTTTTTTGTGCGGCAAAGTACATATTCCCTGTAAGCTATTATAGTTTTGCGGACTGGATCAAAGGCAAGATCATCCAGGTTTATTTCATCAGGATGCAAAAAGCGCACGCCGCTAACTTCATCAGCTTCTAGTTTTAGGTCTTCTTGTTTAAGTCCAGGACAAGATAAAATAAAATACATATCGCAGGTATTGTAATCAAGGCCTCTATATGGATAAACATTTGGAAAAGAAGCGAAAAATGTAAATAATTTATTTAATGGAAGCCCGTTAGGATTTGGATCCCAGCCAAGCTCTTCTTTTATTTCACGGTAAAGCCCTTCCAGTATTCCTTCGCCTGGATTTGCAAAACCACCTGGCAGATCGAGTTTTCCTGCACAAGGCTCTTTTCCCCGAACCAATAAAACAATTTTTTTTCCAGCCTCAATAATACAGCCGTTTGCAGCTGCGGTGTTATGAAAATAAACAAAACCGCAGGCTGGGCAGGAAAATCTCGGCTCATCATATTTGATCTCTTTGGAAGCGCAGTCAGGGCAAAACTTAAAAGGACAATATTTTAACATAGATCAAACAATCCTTTGTTCTTAGGGTTTATGCAGTTTGTCCCAGATTGCTATTTTATCTTTAAGAAGCTCAGGAATATCAAGATTATAGGGGCAGCGTCCTACACATTCGCGGCATGTAATGCATGTTCTGGCTTTTTCTATGGCAGGTCCAACAAAGCTGCGGGCCCGTTCCGCAGGCATACGTTTAAATGCACTTGATATATTCAAGGCAGCACTTATTTCTATATTGCGGGGACAAGGCTGACAATAGTCACAGCGGTGGCACCAGGATGATCCAAGCTCTGTTTTATATTTTTCGATCTCTATTTTATCTTTATCATCAAAGGCTTTGTTTTTGTTTACAATGTCAACTATTTCCCTTATCTCTTCGATCTTTTCTATTCCTGGATCCGGGACAATTGAATCAAACGACATAAGGTAGCGGAAAGCCAGGCCTGCGTTGTCAAGGAGCCCGCCGCCAAGAGGTTTCATTGCTATAAAACCTATATCAAGTTCCTTAGCAAGTGGTATGGCTTTTTCCGCTGCAGTATCATCTATAAAATTAAACGGAAGCTGTACTGATGCGAATCGATTTGTCTTCATTGTTTCAATAGCTATTGAAATACTGTGGCTGGAAAATCCAGGGAATCTTACCTTTCCGGCTTTTACTGCATTTTCAAGTCCTTCCATTGATCCGCCAGGAGCAAAAACAGCATCCTGTTTTTCTTTTGTATTTACTCCATGAAGCTGATAAATATCTATATAGTCAGTTCCAAGTTGTTTAAGGCTTAACTCAAGATGTTCATCAAATGATTTTTTATCATTGGCAGGAGATTTTGAAGCAATTATTATATCTTCACGTTTAATATCCTTAATGGCTTCGCCGATTTTAAGTTCACTGTCCAGGTACACATGGGCTGTATCAATAAAATTAATTCCCATATGTATTGATTCACGGACTATATTGGCTGCTTCATGTTGTGATATACGCATAATTGGAATGCCGCCAAATGCAACCCTGCTTACCATTAAACCTGTTCTGCCAAATCTTGTTTTCTGCATAAAATTTTCCTTCTATATTATTCTTCTGGATATAAAACCATCATAACACGACGGCTTTCAAGTAAAAACCTTGCCATGTTCTGTATATCTACGGCTGTAACAGCCTGCAGCAGCAGGGGCCTTCTGTCCAGACGGCTAAACGAAGAATTGTAAATTACCCTGGAATTGGCATAACTTTGAGCAATGAATAAATTCCTTTGCAAAGACAAATCATGGCTTTGAAGCAGGGCTTCTATTGCTTTTTTCATAATATCATCATCAATAATGCCGTCTCTAATTTCCCTGATCTTTGCCTCTGCTGCTGCTGAAAGCTCTTCCACACGTCCGGGATTGCAGACAAAATATATGCCTCCTGTAAGTTCGCCCTGCGGCAGGGGATTTATTGAAAGCCAGTTTGAAATGGAATAAACACCTCCAAGACTTTCCCGGATTTCATCATTTAGTATGATATCAAGATATTCTTCGAGGACCGAGGCAATTGCCATTAATTCTTCGGAAAAAGAATGAGGGATAAACCAGCTTATATAAACAGAGCTCCGTTCTTCCATGCCCATTCTTATTTCACGCCTTGTATGTAAAGGCCTCATATTATCAATATCAGCCCATTCGTTAAATGTAATTTCTTTTGGTTGTATAGACGCAAGGTATGTTTCCACAAGGTTACGCATTTCATTTATATCAAGACTGCCTGTAAAAACAAATGTAAAATCAGCTGGATTAAAAGAACGCAGGATAAACTCCATTGCCTCGTTCATGTCTGCCATGTCCAAATCCTGTGCTTCAAGCGGGTGGAAAAGGGGATTGCCGGATATGGTTTTGCTTATCTCCCTTGAAAAGAACCTGTCTGGATTTTCCGCTTCCTGAATAATGGCAGTGCGCCTGCGTTCAAGCAATATTGATACAGCGTCTGGATCAAGGCGGGGCTGGGTAAAACCAAGGTGGATCATTTCCATTAAAACCTTAATGTCATTTCCTGCTGCACTTCCCTGGAAACCCCTTAGAAAAGCAGAAGCCCAGAATGAATAAGAAACCTGCTTGTCTGCGAGGATTCTTGCCAGTTCTGGCCTTGTATAGGGGCCCAGTCCTGATGCGTTCAGCATTTCTGCTGCAAGGCTTACTGAGACACGGGTTTCCGGGAAACTTGCTGTACCGCCCCTTGCCAAAGCGTAAAACGTAATCTCGTTGTTTCTGTTTTGTGTTTCCTTTAGAACAACTTCCATTCTATTGCTTAATGTCCAGAGTGTGGAATCAGTATCAGAATAATGAGCTTCGTTAATAATTCTGCCAGGTGAAGGAGTCTGCTCAAGAAGTTCACTTTGAACAATAAAGGAAACAGGCGGAGCAATTGTTTCATGTCTTATATTAACTGCCTTTAGTCTTATCTCCTCAACTGTAGGAAGTGTAGGTCCCTCTAAATCCGGCGCAGCAATAAAAACAGTAAGATCATCATCAGCAAAATAATTTCCTGCATGCTCTGAAAGTTCGTTTAATGTAATGCCTGGAAGCATGTTTCTTATTGCTTGGAGCTCCCATTCTATGTCAGGAACAGAGCCGCCTTCAAGAAAATGCCGGGTAAATGTGCGTATAAAATAATTTGAGTTCTGATTGTCCTTTTCTGCAACAGCCTGTTCCATAAGTGAGAGCAGTGATCTCTTTGCCATATCAAGTTCATCTTCAAGAAAACCATGGCGGGAGATGGATTCCTTTACTGTTAAGAGTTCCCAAAGAACATCGCTTGTTCTTCCTGATTTTGCAGAAGCCGTAAGTATATAATAACGGGAACCAAAGCCATAGGGAACTTTTCCCGAAGCAGCTCCTGTATAGGGAGTTTCAGGTCTTGAAGCAGCTTCGTTAAATCTAAACCCTAAAATTGTATTTACAAGATAATCCATTACATCAATTCTGTAACTTTCAAGATCGGACGGAGAAAAATCTGCGTTAAGCTTAAAATAAAGATCAACCCTTGTTTGAGTGTGTTCAGGGTCAGTGATCACAAGACCGTGGAAACTGCCTTTTTCCGGTTCTGGTAGCGTATAACGCGGCCTTTCAAGCGGTGTTGATGCAGGCCTTATGCGGAAGTGCTGTTCAAGGGAGGCTTCGAGCAGCTCAGCGTCAAAATCACCGACAAAGATCAAGGCCATGTTGTCAGGCCTGTACCATTTCCTGTAAAACCCTTCAAGCAGCTCTGGTGTGGCAGTTTCCAGCACTTCAAGGCGGCCTATGGGGAGCCTGTCCGCATAAGGTGAACCCCTGAATATTACAGGCAGCATTTCGCGGCGTATGCGCTCGGCAGCACCAAGGCGCGTGCGGTATTCTTCGATAATAACGCGGCGCTCGTTATCCACATCTTCAGGTGAAAATGTTATTGCACGGCTCCAGTCGTCAATTACAGATAGTGCAGTGTCAGGTATGCGTCTTTGCCCGTCAACAATTTCCACAGGAACTTCTATTCCATAGACTGTCTGATCAAAAGAAGTGAATGCATTTATTTCCGGGCCAAAGCGCATGCCCAAAGAACGAAGGTAATTTACAAGCTCAGCTCCGGGAAAGTTTTCTGTGCCATTAAAAGCCATGTGCTCGACAAAATGAGCAAGGCCTCTTTCTTCCTCGGTTTCAAGAACTGATCCTGCATTTACTGCAAGAGTCAGAAAAGCCCGGCCCTGGGGCCGAGAGTTTTCAAGTATATAGTAACGAAGCCCGGATTCAAGATAACCGGTTCTCGCATGTGCCATAAACGGAACAAGGTCAGAAGCTCTGCCAAGTTCACCATAAAGAGCAGCATTGCTTGTCTGACCTGCTGCAAAAAAAGAAACCAGAATAAGTAATAAAGCAAACATTGTCTTTTTCATATATTAAACAGTATAGCAGATAATTATTTTCTTGTAATTATCTTGTGATATGCCTTAAAACATATTATTATTAATTGGACATTCATTGATCTTTCCCTGTACTGTTGGTAATATAATCTTGCCCCTGGCCAGGCTCATGCGAAGGATTGCCGCCCAAACCCGTCAGGTTCGGAAGGAAGCAGCGGTAAGCGGAGGATTCTTGCGCCGTGAATCCCCTGGTCTGGGGTATTTTTTTTATTAAAAACAGCTATAATTATATTGTATGTCCTATGAAGTAACTGCTACAAGGCGGCGTCCCAAAAACTTTGATGAACTGGCTGGTCAGGAATTTGTGGCTGCAACCCTCAAGAATTCACTCAAGACAGGGCAAATCGCGCATGCCTACCTTTTCTCAGGGCCAAGGGGTTCTGGCAAGACCAGTGCAGCCAGGATTTTGGCAAAAGCCTTAAGGTGCGAAAAAGGCCCGCAGGAAAACCCCTGCGGCGTCTGCACCCAGTGCCAGGAAATTGGGCGCGGTTCAAGCATGGAAGTAATTGAGATTGACGGTGCTTCAAATACCGGTGTCAATCATATAAGGCAGATAAAGGAAGAGGTTCTTTTCCCTCCAGGTTCAGGAAAATATAAAATATATATTATTGATGAAGTTCATATGCTCTCTGACAGCGCGTTCAATGCGCTTTTAAAAACCATTGAAGAACCGCCGCCATATATTATTTTTATTTTTGCCACAACAGAGCTGCAAAAAGTTCCTGCAACAATCAAAAGCCGCTGCCAGCAATTTAACTTTAGGCTTATTCCCATAGAAACAATAAAAACCCTGCTTGAAGAAACCTGCAAAGAGATTGGCGTTACAGCAGAAGACGAAGCTCTTTTCTGGATAGCAAGAGAATCCACAGGCAGCGCGCGCGATGCGTATACGCTTTTTGATCAGGTGGTTTCTTTTTCTGATGGGCATATAAAAGCAGACCTGATACGTGAAAAGCTTGGCCTTGTTGGTCTTGATAATTTAAATGAATTTGCAGAGGCCTGCGCTGCCAATGATCTTTCTGCGGTTTTTTCTAAGATAAACACAATCCTTGAAACAGGAATTGCTGTAGAGCAATTTGTACAAGACCTTGCAGAATATTTTCATAGCCTTCTTTTACTCAAGGCAGGTATTCATAAAGAATCTTTACTGGGATATCCGGCGCCGCGTTTTTCTGCCAAGGTTCTTGAAAAATTTGATCCCATGATGCTGGCTCATGCCGGAGAGCTCCTTTACAAACTGCACAGGGATATACGTTATTCAGTTTCCCCAAGATATGAGCTTGAAACCCTGGCTTCCAAACTCTGCTGGCTGGAAAACTGGGTTTCTCAGGCAACAAAACAGGAATCACTTCCTGCACAAAAACCTGCAATACCAGTACAAAACCCTGTTAACCCTGCAAAACCTGTAAACACTCCAAACCCTGTTTCTCCTGAAATGTTAAATAGAATACCGGATAAAATAAGATCAGTTTCAGTTAACGAACTCTACGATAAATGGCAGGAAAACAAACAAAACGAAAGTGTAAATGAAACACATGATAAATCTAAAACCGCAGATGATAGTGCTCATCCCCCTTCTGTGCAGACTGTTCTGGAAGTTTTTGACGGGACTATTGTTGAAGGAGAAAAAAATGAATATTAACCCCTTTGACATATTAAAAAATGCAAAACAGATTCAGGAACAGATGGGTGTTTTTCAGGAGAAGCTTGGGGGTTTAATGGCTTCTGGATCAGCTGGTGGCGGAATGGTGGAAATAGAGATGAATGGCCGCATGGAGATACAGAATGTCAGCATAAGCCCGGAAGCAATGGAAGACAGGGAAATGCTTGAAGACCTTGTAGCCGCGGCATTAAACAATGCCATGGAAAAAATCAGGGAAGCCATAAGCCAGGAAATGGGATCCATGGCTGGAATGGCAGGCATGAATATACCAGGCTTGAGTCCATGACACAGACTAATGCCCTTGACAGGATCACATCCCTGCTTTCAAAACTTCCGGGCATAGGTAAAAAAAGCGCAGGCCGCCTGGCATATCATCTTTTGGACACAGACCCTTCCTATTCACATTCACTTGCTCATGAATTGTCAAACCTGCACAATGCGATCAAGCGCTGCTCCATATGCGGTTCGTATACTGAATCAGACCCCTGTTATATTTGCCTTGACCCGGAAAGGGATAAAACCATACTTTGTGTTGTGGAAAGAGCGCAGGATATTCGTATTATAGAAGAATCCCGTGAGTTTCGTGGGCTTTTTCATGTTCTTGGCGGTTTAATTGCCCCGCTTGAAGGCATAGGCCCTGGAAACCTGGCCATTAACACTCTTGCTGAACGGATTAAAAAGCAAAATGTTAAGGAACTGATACTTGCGCTCAATCCCACGATAGAGGGAGATACCACAGCCCTTTATCTTCAGAAATATATAAAAGAAAGATTTCCTGAATCATCTAATTCTGAATCAGGAATAGAAATAACGCGTCTTGCTTCCGGCCTTCCTGTAGGCGGAGACCTTGAATATACTGACCGTCTTACCCTGTCAAGAAGTTTCAGGGGACGCTTTAAAATGTAAAAAAAAACCGATAAATTAATTATATGTTTGAAAAAAAATCATTATTTTGCAAAGGTTTTTTTGTAAGCCTTTTTTTAATGGCAGGTGCTGTTATGCTTTTCTCAAATGATGCTGCTCTGGGAGACGGTCTTTTTGCAAGGATTACAACATCAAGGGGAGATATAGTTGTGCGCCTTGAGTTTCAGAGAGCGCCTCTTACGGTTACCAATTTTGTTGCTCTTGCAGAAGGAAGGATGAATGCCTCAAGAGGCAGACCTTATTATAATGGCCTTACATTCCACCGTGTTATTTCCAGGGCAAACGGTGATGCACAGGACTTTATGATACAGGGCGGCTGCCCGCTGGGTAATGGAACAGGCGGGCCAGGCTACAGGTTTCAGGATGAAATACATCCGGAACTGAGGCATGACAGACCCGGCATACTTTCCATGGCCAATGCAGGGCCTGGTACAAACGGCAGCCAGTTTTTTATTACCATTGTTCCCACGCCGCATTTGGACGGACGGCATACGGTCTTTGGCAGAGTGGTTCAGGGACTGAATGTGGTCAATAATATAAGGCAGGGCGACAGGATTGAAAGAATTACCATTATACGCAATGGCACTGCAGCCAGAAATTTCCAGGCAGATCAGGCTGCGTTTGATGCGCTTCAGCGCAATGTCAATGCTGCAAATGACGCTTCAATCAGGGCAAGCCGTAGTGCTGATCTAGCTGAAATAAACAGAATGTTTCCAAACGCAACACTTGGCCCCTCTGGTATAAGGTATATAATTCAGAATGAAGGTACAGGAGACAAGCCTGCAAGAGGCAGAACAGTGAGTGTACATTATACAGGGTCTTTGCTTTCCGGCAGGGTCTTTGATCGTTCTGATTTAAGAGGCGAACCCATTGAGTTCCGGGCAGGAGCTGGCGAGGTTATCCAGGGCTGGGATGAGACTGTGCTTGACATGAGGCTTGGCGAAAAACGCACTGTGATCATTCCGCCGGAGCTTGCTTACGGAGACAGGGATATTGGGAACGGACTAATTCCTGCCAACAGCTTTTTGATTTTCGATATGGAGCTTGTAAGAATAAGGTAAGGGGTTTGAGGGCCTTGCCTTAAAACATTACTAATCTATATTATAAACCCCGCCGTATTTTACAATTTCCACATTGGGGAAACCAGCTTCTGCAAGATGGTCTTTAAATGCTTTCTGGGCTTTGGGTTCGCCGTGTACCATAAAGATTTTTTTTAGCTTCGAAGTATCCATGGCTTTTAACCAGGTAATTGTCTCTTTATAATCCGCATGAGCACTGAATGAATTGATGGTCTCGACTTCTGCCTTGCGTTTGAACCATTGACCGTGGATTTTTAAATCAGTTTCTTTTTTACGTATGCGTCGTCCAAGTGTATTCTGAGCCATATATCCCACAATAAGTATAGTGGTATTTGGATCTTCAATATTATGGATAAGGTGATGCTGAATACGGCCTGCCTCGCACATTCCGTCAGCTGATATTATTATCAAGGGGCCCTGCATATCATTTATGGCTTTGGATTCCTGAACACTTGTTGTATAACGCAGGGAATTAAAACCAAATGGATTTTTATGATGCTTTATAAATGCTTCTTTTGTTTCTTCATCATAACATTCCGGGTGAACCTGGAATATGGTTGTGGCATTTGTAGCCATGGGTGAATCCACAAAAATCGGGACCTCCGGTATTATACCTTCATCAACAAGCAGATGGAAATAATAAACAAGTTCCTGCGTACGTTCTATTGCAAAAGCCGGGATAAGGATTTTTCCCTTGTTCCTGACTATACGTTTCGTGATTTCTGCAAGCCTGTACATGGCATTGTCAGGTTCGTCATGCAGCCTGTTGCCATAGGTGCTTTCAAGGATAATGTAATCCGGCGCTTTTGGAATTGCCGGATCCCGTATTATGGGTTTGTTGCAGCGGCCAAGATCGCCTGTGGCAAGGATGTTAATTTCCTTGCCGTTTTTTTTAACAGTAATGGACGCAAAAGCAGAACCAAGTATATGACCTGCGTCATAAAACTCAAGGCTTACCCCATCGCCTATAATAATGGGTCTGTTATACGATGTTGTTACAAACTGGCTTGTGGCATCTATTGCGTCTTTTTCATTATACAGGGGAGTCCAGTTGAACTTCTCGCTTTTTTTGGTAGCCTGCTTTCTTAAATACTCTGCATCCCGTGCCTGGATCTTTGCTGAATCCATCATTATAAGAGATGCAATATCTCTTGAAGCCGGAGTTGCATAAATATTTCCCCTAAACCCCTGCTTAACCAGAAGCGGTAAGAGGCCGCAGTGATCATAGTGACCGTGGGTAAGAACCGTGGCTTCAATGCGGTCTGTTGAAATGCCAAAATCCCTGTTTTTGCGATCCGCTTCTGCACGGCTGCCCTGAAAAGCGCCGCAGTCAATAAGGTAACTTCTTCCATCAACCTCGATGATATGTTTTGAACCAGTTACTTCTTCTGCAGCTCCAAGTGAATAAAATTTTATACTCATGGTTAATTATATACCATAATTTTATTTTTGACAGTATTGCAGAAAACCCTGTTTAACAAATTGAAATCTTGTCAATTTCTGCAAGCTCTCCATCGGAAAAGCTCGTGTTTTCTGCTGCACTTATATTCTCGATAATTTGTTCAGACCTTGACGCACCAATCAATACGCTCGCTACTTTGTTATCGCGAAGCACCCATGCGAGTGCCATCTGCGCAAGTGTCTGTCCGCGCCTTTCGGCAATATTGTTGAGTGAATGTATCTGGGATACGCGCTTTTCTGTCAAGTCAGAGCTTTTCAGGAACACTCCGCTTTTTTTGGCGCGGCTGTCAGAAGGTATGCCGTCAAGATATCTGCCTGTGAGCATGCCCTGTGCCAGGGGGCTGAATGCAATTAATCCAATACCATTTTCCTTTGCAAAGTTTTTAAGGCCATCATCTTCAATTTTACGGTTAAATATGGAATAACTGATTTGATTAATTATAAACGGGCAGTTAAGATTTTTTAAAATTTCCATTGCTCTGGCAGTGGTTTTTTTGTCGTAATTGGAAATACCTGCATACAGGGCTTTTCCGCTTTTAACTGCTGTGTCCAGTGCTGACATGCTTTCTTCAAGCGGGGTATCGGGGTCCATGCGGTGATGATAAAAAATATCAACATAATCCAGCCCCATGCGCTTTAAGCTCTGGTCAAGGCTTGCCAGTAAATACTTCCTGCTGCCAAAATCACCATAAGGTCCTGGCCACATTGTATACCCGGCTTTTGTGCTTATTATAAGCTCGTCGCGGTATGGTTTTAATTGGCCGTTGATAATACGCCCAAAGTTTTGTTCTGCGCTGCCAGGTTCAGGGCCGTAATTATTTGCCAAATCAAAATGTGTAATGCCATTGTCAAACGCAGTAAAACAAAGCTGCTCCATGTTTTTAAAATCATCGTTTGTTCCGAAGTTGTGCCACAATCCCAGCGATACTGCCGGAAGTTTTAGTCCGCTTAGCCCGCAGCGATTATATGGTAATTTTTCATACCTTTCTTTTTTTGCTTGATAATTCATAATGTTGCCTCCATAGTTTCCAAATAATTATTGTGGCTTAAAGCCCGAACTCCATGATAATACTTGCCCAAAAGAAAGCAGCTACTGCTT
>Ga0099364_10005215_pt1 | contig 19397 bp, 19 predicted proteins | sample TergutTh196P3_FD_73070 | JGI IMG/M metagenome (GOLD analysis project Ga0099364, IMG submission 73070) | Microcerotermes parvus P3 segment gut microbial communities from Pointe-Noire, Republic of the Congo - Th196 P3 | ecosystem: Host-associated > Arthropoda: Insects > Digestive system > Gut ...
AGTCCACTGTGTAAAAAGCTCTACCACTGATCCGGGCGTTGTCGTAAGATTACCCGCATTGTTTGTGGGAAGATACTGATTGCCGCCAGAAGGAAGCGTCCACCACCCTTCTTCACGGGCATAGCCGGTGCGGGAAAAGGTATTCGCACGGATTACATTATCGCTGCCGCCTATCGTATGCGTAGAATCAGAGACATTTCCGCCGGTCGCGCCGTTGCCTCGGTAATTCACCGTATAGGTCATCGGAGCGGCTGTATTCCACTGCGCAAACAGCGTTACCAATTCGTTCTGGTTTGATGAAAGATTCCGAGACGTAGCTGCGGGAATGTAAGTCGTCCCTCTGCCGTCGGCTTCGCTGTTCCAGTTCCCTAACACAAATCCATCCCGCTCAAACGTATCCGCAGGGGCAAAAAATACGACAGCATCGTACAGGTGCTGCTGCGTATCACTTAACCTGCCAGAGCCGTCATTTGCGTCATACACAAGACGGTATGTTATCGGATTCCATTTTGCGTAAAGCACTGTATTGCCGCTTACACTGTTGCTGCTAAAATTCCATGATGCCGTAAGCGCCGCATCGCCGTACCAGCCGTCAAAAAGATGTCCAGTTTTTTCGGGATCAGATGGCTTTGTTACAAAACCATTTGTCTCTACGCTCTGGAAAAATACCATGCTCCCGCCGTTGGAATTAAACTCTACTATATGGCGGTTGGGATCATTTTCCACCCACCGTGCATAGAGGGTAACTTCTGCATCTGCTTCTGTAGTAAGATTTATCACCCTTTGGGTATTTGCAAAAAAATCAATCCCGGAACCATTCGCTTCGGGACTCCAGCCGATAAACGTATGGTTGTCGCGCGTAAACACATTCGCAGAAAGCGGCATATACTCATCGTAAATATGTTCTGTCGGTTCCATCGTTCCAGCGCCGTTATTGGGATGATAAATGACACGATAGCTTATAGGATTCCATTCTGCATTAAGAGTAAAACTCTGATTAACAGGCAAATCAAAGTTGTATACGCTTCCGTTCATAAGCCACGCATTAAAGGTATAACCTGTACGGCGGATGTTATCAGCAAACGGCTCGCGTACCTTGCCGCCTTCATCTAACGCCTGAAGGGGTACAAAGCTGCCCCCGTTGGAGTAAAAGTCAACTATAAACCGCTGTATCGGGTTTTCCCGCCATTTTGCAAACAGACTGATAGACCCGTTAGTTGTCAGATTCTTTACTATTTCGCCTTCGTTATACGTTATTCCGCTCCCGTCCGACAGAGTATTCCAGCCATTAAAGCTATGACCCGGAAGGCTGAAATTACTAAAGGCAAGAGGCGCATCGCTTTCATATTCGTGCTGCGTACTCTCTGTCGTTCCGCTGCCGCCGTTTGCAAAATAATTTACTGTGTATGAGATTGGTTTCCAGCGGGCAAATAGAACCATATTGCCGGTTACGGGCGTAGTAAAGACATATTGATTGGTCAATGTATCATCGAACCAGCCCTCAAATGTATGGCCGGTCCTTACAGGATTTTCCGGTCTGGATGCTGCGGTATTATTTGTTAAAAACTGGGTTGAAATATATGAACCGCCGCGAGGATTAAACTCTACCATATGACGGTCTGGCGGAACTTCAAGCCAGTGGGCGGAGAGCGTTATTACAGCGCCCTGCGTAGAAGAAAGATTTATTACATTTTGGCCTGGAGCATATAAAGAGCCGTCTGCGCCTTCCCAAGCATCAAAGATATAGTTATCACGATAAAAGCCGCCGGTAGGAAGGCTGCGGTACCCGTCAAAAGTATGTTCGGTATCATCTACAGTTCCAGCGCCGCCGTTAGGTGCATACCTCACTGTATACCGTATTGGATCCCAATTCGCATACAGTGTTATATCTTCTGTTACTCCTTCGTTAAAATTGTACGGAGTCGTAAAACCTCCGTCCCTGAACCAGCCGTTAAACCTATAACCGGTGCGGCTCACTAACGGCCTGTCTGCCGTTTCACCGCGTTTCTTCACCTGTATTGGAACAAAGTTTCCCCCCAAGGGATTAAAGCTGATTGTAAATCCATCTTCTACTATACGGCTCCATTGGGCATATAACGTGATGTTGGTGATTACTTCTGTAGTACCGGGATAAAATACTGTCGAAAAATCTTTTGTATTCCAACCCATAAAAACATACCCGTCACGTACAGGCGCTATAGGCATTTGCAATTCTTCAAGACGCCCGCCCCTGGTTACGGCCTTATTCAGAGGATGCGCATCAATACGCGCACCGTTGCCTTCAAACGACACTACTACCGAAACCTCGGTTAATGGTTCCCAGCGGGCCTCTAATCTTTTATGTTCCAATACCTGGGTTCCCGGTAAAAACTCTTCGTTTGTATCTAAGCAGAACCAGCCTATAAAGACATACCCTATCCTCGTAGGCTCATTGGGAAGAAACCAAAGAGTTTCTCCAGGGGCGCGGGGAGACTTTCTGCTCGGCTCAGCCGGAGTATCTGCTCCGTTGGAATAAAAGTCCACTATCGGGTTGCCTGGCTCCATTTCCTGCCAGCGGGCTACCAGCGTTTTGTCGCTGGTTACTAATGACCGGCGAGTAAACCGTACTCCGTCCGGCAGATACCATCCAAGAAAAAGACTCTCTTCAAGGCTTGGCTCTTGGGGCCATTCAGACAATATAGTCCCTTCTTCAGAAGGTTCAACAAAAGTTACTATAGAACGATGACCGTTCTCCGGCAAAAACGTTACTGTAAAAAACTCGCTTTCAAAATCGGTCTTTTGGGCCAGCTCCATAAAAAATACATCGCAGCCGCCTGATAACAATAATAAAACTGCAAGGAAAGATACTACTAAAATACCTTTAATTTTACCCTTTGTCATTGGAAATCTCCCTTACTATAGAGCTTCGTAAAAAATACAAAAATCTATCTGATATAAACGCTGGATTATTTTAAGCAGTGTTTCATGAAGGGGGCTTGCTGGTTATTTCCGAAAAAACGGTAAATTTTAAAAATAAATTTGACAAAACATGCAAAATTTTGATATAGTGTTTGAAATTAGGAATTTCCGTATTAAGGATTTTCCGGTTAGACTAAAGGAGCGTTTAAATTTAACAGCTTGGTTTATATATAATCTAAGTTTTGCAGAGGCTCTATAGTAACATATTTTTAATAATTTCCCCTGTTTTCCGTATGATCACGGTATCTTATGGAGAATCTACAAAAAAACAAAATTTGAGGCAAAACTCTTCCAAAAAAAACAAAAAGTGTTATAGTAGAATTATGAACAACTATCAGAAAAAACTTTGTAAATCGCATTTTTTGGTTTTTATTTTGATGATCTTTTTCCCCTGCTCGCTTTTTGCACAGAATTTCCTTGCCTTGCATCCTCTTTTTGGGCCATCCGCCGAAGAACCCATAATTGGTCTTTTTTTCCAGCGGATGCAGCAGGAACTGCCCGACGCCGGAGATGGCAATAACAGGGTTTTTGTTATCGATCTTGCAACTATCCCGCCGGATTTTCCTTCCGGGGACTTTCCTCCCTGGATCTGCCCGAGTCCTCTTATTACCGGCGGCGCAGATTATACCCTCACAGCAGAGGTCTTTCCCAATCCGGACTCTCCAGCAACGTTCAGAATACGCTTATACTTGTGGGAAATGGAAAGCTCCCACCTTCTTGGCGTTGATGAGATCGATGTTAGAGGTCTAGAAGATTTGGAAACCTTGCCTTCTTTCCTTGACTATGTACTTTCCTGGATAATTCCTGGTACAGCTAAGGAACCAGAAATTATCTATCATACAGAAACTATCCATCTTACAGAAACTATCTATATAAGGGAGGAATCTGCGAGATCTTTCGAAGAAAAATGGCTGTATTTGGGTCTGCGGGGGGGAGGAGGTTATTCCAGGTGGATATACGACTATAGGGATACATCAACTACTATTGAATCATCAGTATTTGCAAGCGGGAATGCCGCTTTACAGGCTTCCGTGTACTTTTTCCATTTTCTTGCTTTTCAAACAGAGGTAAATGTGGCCTCTGATTTTAGGTTGTTTTCGCACATGGATGATTTTACTTCATGGAGCCTGACTGTTCCTTTTTTGCTGCATTTTGTTATGCAAAGCGAAAACCTTAAGGCGGGAATATTCGGCGGCGTTTCACTGTATGTACCGCTGGCGCAGCAAAGTAATGACGAGACGCTTGCCTATTTTGATTACCTTCCTGATTTTCCAGGATTCCTTTTCGGTTTTACTATAGGCAGAAAAATGGGGCCGGGTTATCTTCTATTAGATACACGTTTTGAATACGATGGGCACTGGTTCAACACAGACTTAAGAATAATAAATTATCGTGATATTGTCCGTTTTAATATAGGTTACGAATTTGGTTTTTTTGATAAAAAAAGAAATAAGAACAATTAAGGCTTGAATTTACATTGTTTGTTAGACTATATTAAATTTATGAAGCGAGTATTACTTATTTTACTGGGGGGATTTATACTATCCGCCCCAGTTATGGCTCAGTATGCAAATTTTGATACTCAACGTGGTCTGGCCATACAGGAGTTAAATACGCCCGGGCTTACAGCCGCTCATCCAAGTCTGCCCATTAATTCAAGGGCAACGGTACTAAATACAGTAAACGAAAGGGAAATAGAAGTTACCATAACAAGGCGTATTCCCATATCACAAGAGAGGATAATTGATCTTTCTTTCGCCGCATGGGAAGCATTGGAGTTGTCTGCCGGAAACGAAGTTGTTATTACAAGGCCGCGTGTTGCAACACCGGTAGTAGCAGCGGAACCACAGCAACAGCCGTTAGAGGCAGAAGAACCGCCACAGCAGCTTCCGCCGCCGCCACAGCCGGTAGAGATAGCAGCCCCACAGCAGCAGCAAACACAACCGGCAGCGACAGAAGAACTGCAGCAACAGTCAGAAGCGGGGAAAGAAACTCAGCGGCAGGTTCTGGTAATTTATGTTGTAACGCCTCAGCAGACGGCTGTTCCTCCGGCGACTGCTCCGCAGGCTGTTGTAACGCCCTCTCCCGCTCCTGCCCGGCAGACAATAACAAGGAGAATAGAAGTTATTCCGGGTTGGCCAAATCCAAACAGCAATAAAGTTTACCGTTTACAGGTAGGTTCTTATATCTCATCTGATGCTGCTGCAAGAAGTGAACAGATAGTAAGGGCAGCGGGTTTTGCCACTCGCCAGGAAATGTATGGCTCTATGCACAGGGTAATTGCCTTGAATGTCCCCGCAGCGGAGGTAGTCAACTCTGTAAACCGCCTTGCCGTAGCCGGGTTTTCACAGTTCTGGATTAGGGAGTAGGAACAGACACTAATTAAGAGGATTATTCCTCTACAAGCAGTCTGCCAACACTGGATAGTTCCGGTATTTGAGTATAAACGGGCGGTTTTTTTCTGAGAGCTGCGTCTTTTTTATCCATATCTACCAAAGTTACATACAATTCATTCAGAAGTTCGGCAAAAACCTTTAAGTTGCAAGAAAAATTACTTACAGCCATATCCCGAAGTACCTTGTCCTGACCTGCGGGATTGGGAAGGGATTTTAGTTTGTCTCTTATATTAGATTTATTCCTGGCAGATTCTACAAAGCGGGCAGAGGCGGCAATTTGCATGTATAAGTCATCCAAATGGAAGCCCTGGTAGCGGTACAACTCCATTTTTTCTGTGAGAACCTCAATTAGATCCCATGTAGTCTTATCAATCTGGATCTGCAACAGAACAGGGCGTAAAAACCGATTCGATATATTCGCTCGGTAATGCTCGCCTATCCCTTCTATCAGACTGATGATGTTAGCTTCTTTTATCCGGTCCAATGAATGCCCCCTTGTTATATTATCACTAATTAAAGGAGTTTTACAAGCCTGAAATTAAATTATGGTCTGACACCAAATATGAAATTGGTGACTGACACCAAAATACCCCAAAATACCAAAATAGACAAAGTTGGATGGATGGTATATAGTACTTTTATGCGTTTATATACGGGTTTTGTCTGTCTATTTGTCATTTTATTGTCTTCGTGCGGCGGAAAAACTATACAAATCTGGACAGATCGTCCCGAATTCGCCCTTTATGGGGATTACTATAATTCAATACAGGATCAATATAAGGTTACAGTCAGATATCTTGAATATCCGGCGGGGGAATTGAGGAGAACCAATGCCTGGCCGGATATTGTAATAGGAAGCTGGTTAAAAAACGCTTCTACAAATGCACATTTTCGATCTTTGGATAATTTGTTTGGCGTAAAAAAACTTTCAACAAGCGTTTTTTACCCCCGCTTGCTGGCAGTTGGCAGAATAGACCGTAACCAGCATCTGCTGCCGGTCTCTTTCAATGTACCGGCATTAATTTTTTCCAGGGAAAGAGAAAGTGAACTGTCCAATCCGTTTATCATCGGTTTTGACGAAATGAAGGAATTAAGCAAGGGGTATAACCTTGTAAACCAAGGCTCGTATACACGGGTGGGTTTTTCTCCCCTCTGGAACGATGATTTTCTCCTGGTTACAGCCACTTTGTTTGGAGCGTCTTTCAGAGAGGCTTCCCCGCTTACATGGGATACTGACGCGTTGTCCCGTTCGATGAATTTTATCTACGACTGGACTCATAATATAAATACCAGCAGCCAGATGGAAGAAGATTTTACATTTAAGTATTTTTTCGAACCTCCCGAAAGACTGATTCAATCCGGACGTATCTATTTTTCGTACATGGAAAGCAGCGAGCTTTTTACTTTAAGCGAAGAAAGCAAGAATCTTTTGGGTTTCCGCTGGATTATGGAACAAAACAGAATTCCCATTACCGAAGAGGCAGTGTTTTTGGGTATCCCAAAAAGGGGGAAATCTCCAAAAGCTGCCGGGGCCTTTGTCCAGTGGTTTTTTCAGGTTGAAAGCCAACGGGAACTTCTGGAATACAGCAAGGTTAATCGTGTCAACGAAACTGTCTTTGGTATCTGCGGCGGCTTTTCGGCGCTTGGACCTGTTACCGAGCAAATATTCCCCCGATATTATCCAAATCTTTTGGGGCGTATGCCCCCTTCCGAATTTTTAATGGCGCCTAATATCCTACCGGAAAACTGGACTGTTTTAAAAGAGCGGATTGTTCTGCCCTATCTTCACGACCGCGCCCGCAACGATCAGGCAGAAAATATCAATCCCTTGGAACGCCGGCTCGCCGACTGGGTACGCATGAACCGTTAAAACTAACGCTAAAAACTTATTAATATTGGTATATTTTCCGATATATAAAACAGAGGGCTGTTTTATGAATATCGGGTCTGTTCCAAATAATGCTTTCCCCAGTATTGGCTACGCGATTAGCGCCGCCAGCGCTGGCAGAATGTCATTGCCGGTTGCTCCAGGCCAGGTTATTTATTCGCATTTCAAGCATGTTTCAGGCATTCCCGCCCCGGAAGGTACTCAGGGTGTAAATATCTCTAAATTGAAAATCCTGGACACTCTGATTGAGCAGCTTTCCAGAATGAAAAAACAGGCTTCCTCGGATTTGGGCGCTATGGAAGAAAGCGATGAAAAACGTATAAACGCCCTGATTGAACAGTATCAACAACAAATTAAGGCCGCCCAGGCTGTAAGTATCTATACTCCCGCCACCCCCGCCGCAGGTTTACTCTTTAACATAACTGCTTAACAGATTTATGGAGGTATTAAATCATGAAGGGCTTATTACTTATCATGGCAACAGGGTTAATCTTGAGCAGTTTTAGCTGTGAACCGGAAATTGACGGCTGGCACAGCCGTAAGTTATATCCATATAACCCTAAAAAAGCTGGCGCGGTTATAGAAAAACATTTTGATATAACAGACAGTATTATTTTTCCTGACAGATTCAATTCTTCTTCATGGGTAGAATGGGTAACAGATATATATAATAAAAGAATAACTGCTTCTTATGATATTGCAGAGTATAACGGTAATTTTTATATACATATCAATGGCAAAATTTTTATATATGACAAAGAAACATTCCAATTGGCTGAAGATATAATAACAATTAATTTTCCTACTTCCAACTACTCGGAAGACGATTATAATGAACTAATACATAAGAATGAGCCGTTTTATGACCCGTATTTTCTTCGCTTTTATAGGATGGGAATGGTTATTACCGGAAATAAAGCATTATTGCTTATTACCTCCAATTTGTACCCTTATTTATTCTCTGTAGATTTATCCACAGGAAATGCAATACTGCTGGATGAAGATGATACATTAGGATTACGGTCAATTCGTTTTGCGCCTGCAATCGCGCCTATAATGGGGTATAACAAAGCAAATAACCGGATTTGGTTTTATGATAGATTTTCTTTTATTTTTTTTAATTATGATGAAGATACGCATATATTTACTGCCCAGGAAACTAAAATTGCTGCATATAATGTTGGTAAACACAATAATTGTATCCATTGGTGGGCATCTATGAATGATAACGTAGTTTGGTACAATTGTTTTTTTAATGACGGTCCATCTGACAATTTAAGGGATATAGGGTTAGACAGGCGCAGTTTGGACAATCCTTCCAGAAGTCTGCAATATATTGATGTGCAGCACCTTGGCACTCGAAGCATCCCGCAGAGTATAATCTACGACCCGCCGTATATCTGGATCATTGTAGAACGGGACGACCAAATTCAAATGTTAAAACTTCTGCCCAATGGGTAGGAGACATTATACAAAAAAACTATTAGGAGGCTATTTCCGCGCTTACAGATGCCCGTCATCAATAATGATCACATCGACACGGCGGTTGTTGGCGCGGCCTTCTGGAGTATCGTTGGTGGAAACAGGCATAGTATCGGCAAAGCCCGATATCTGGAAACGCCGCGCATCAATGCCAAGAGCTGCGAGATAACGGAGTACAGCCCTGGAACGTTCGGCAGAAAGCTGCCAGTTATCTTCCCAAGGACCGCTGGGGTCTACATCTACCTCGTCTGTATGGCCTTCTATCCTGAATTTCCTGCCGCTCAATTCGTTGGAAGAAAGATAAGTCCCAAGACGCAGAAGAATATCCCTGGTCGCTTCGATATTGATACGAGCGCTGGCAGGATTAAAAAACGCATCCCCTGCCAGAGTGATAACAAGACCGCGTTCATCGTGGGTTACTTTTATTTTATTGGAACGAATCTCAGGTGAAAAAACAGAGACAGCCCTGCGCATGGCGGTTCCCATAACCCTGCCGCGTTCCATCGAAGGCAGGGTCATGATTGTATTTCCCAGATCCGCGCTGCGTCCCACTGTAAGAGTAAAGCCGCCTGCCATAGCCCCAATACCAGCCGTCCGCATTGATTCGGAAATCGCTTCCAACTGAGCCTGCGTAACATCATCGGGATTGAACATGATAACAAAGAAGCAAAGGCACAGGGTTATCATATCCGCATAGGTAGTCAACCATGTGACGGGGGCTTCTTGTACTTCCTTTTTTTTCCTTGCCATATCAGTTTTAATCCTTTAACAGCTCTTTTTCCAATACTCTTCTAGAAACAGGATCAAGATATGACAAGAGCTTCAACGCCAAAATCCGGGTATTATCACCGGACTGTATTGAAAGAACCCCTTCTATAATCATTTCCTTAACACCGGTTTCTTCGGAATCAAAAACCCCAAGCTTGGTAGCCCATGGTCCAAAAAATACACCTGAAAACAAGGAGCCGTAAAAGGTCGTAATAAGCGCCAACGCCATATTGGGACCAATAGAGGCTTTATCTTCCAGGTTCTGCAACATTCCAACAAGCCCCATAACAGTTCCCAACATTCCAAGACTGGGAGAAAGGCTCGACCACATATTAACAATTCTTATTTTAGAGGAGTGGCGGTTTTGCATCTGGCTTAATTCCAGTTCCATCAGATCACGAATAATACTGGCATCAGTTCCATCGACCACAAGACGCAGACCCTTTTTCATAAATTCATCATCAAGATCTTCCAATTCATCTTCCAACGCAAGAAGCCCCTCACGGCGGGCTTTTTCGGAAAACGATACCATCTTATGGATAATTCCCTGTGTATTAAAAACCGGCTGCTTAAAGGTAAGATTTATAGCGGCAAAAACTCCAAGCGCGTCTGACATTGAAAACGCGATCATAAGGGCAAAATAAGACCCTACCAAAACCAGGGCAAGAGAAGGAATGTCTATAAAGGAACCCAGCGCATTGCCGCTCAAAAAGATTGAGGTAACTATCATTGCCAAAGCGCCAAATACACCTATAAAGGTTCCCATATTCATGCTTTTATTCATATCTTCACTCCTGGACTATATACGGACTTAAGCGCCTACGGTACGCATCTATTCTTTCCAACACAGTATCTACCTCTTCACGCACAATGTGGGTTTTTCCTGATAACATTACCAAAGCTGTATCAGGACGTACTTCGATACATTCAATCTGATGAGGATTTAAAAAATATTCTGTCCCGTCAAGCCTTGTAACTTTTATCATTTACTATCATTACCTCTTAAGTGTTAAAAGTTCCTGTAAAAGCTGATCTGCTGTCTGAATAGTTCTTGAGTTAGCCTGGAAACCGCGCTGGGTAACGATCATATCTACAAATTGATCGGCCATATCAACATTGGACATTTCCAGAGTTCCAGATATAATTTTGCCTTTTCCGGCTATCCCTGAAGTACCGACATTCGCCATACCAGAGTTGTTCGATTCCCGGAATGTATTATCCCCGGCTTTCTCAAGACCTCCCTGATTGGCGAAAGTAGCGATGGCAACCTGCCCCAATGTTCTGGTGGTGCCATTGGAAAAAACACCGGTTATAATGCCAGAAGAATCAATTTTAAAGTCATCAAGGTAACCCATTGTGCGGCCATCCTGCTCTACCGCTCTGGTAGAACTGGCTTCCGCGTACTGGGTTATCGAATTGGTAAACCCGCCAACTGTGCCAAGATTAAGCACAAATTCCTGCCTGACCGGAGTGCCATCTTCGTTGGGTGTCGCTCCCAGTACATCGTAGGCGACAAACATCTGCACCTGTCCAGAAGCGCCGGACAAGTTGCCATCTCCATCTTCCGCAGAAAGCAATGTTCCGTTATTCGAAAAGTTCACGACAAAGGTTGTGGGACCTCCGGCTTCAGGCGCTTCTTCCCCAAACCCTATGGCCGCGTTAGTAGCTATTTCACTCTGAGGGTCTACACTTACAGCAGCGTTCCAGCTATTGACAGTTCCGGGAACACGGGTAAACTCAACCTGCAAATCGTGTTCTTCACCGAAAGAATCGTAAATTTTAATAGTTGTTGACCAAGTCGATCTGAGTATCTGATCCCCTGTAGGGTTTTCCGGTAATTCCGGGATACGTTTGTCCAGGTTACAGGCAAAGTCTACCATTGTGGTCGCTCTGGCGGGGTCTTTACCGCCCACCGGAATCTCAAGCTGCTCTACTGGTCTGGAAGCATCAAGCACAGTGTAACCTTCAACTTCCCTTGCCATCCAGCCCTGCACCTTCATGCCGTTAGCGGGATTAACCATGATACCATCGGCGTCAATCGAGAACGCTCCAGCCCTTGTATAAAGCTGCTTACCCATGTCGTCAAGAATGAAAAATCCCTGACCTGTAATCGCCAAATCGGTACCTACACCAGTAGTCTGCAAACTACCCTGAATGTGAAGTGTATCAATTGACGCGACAGACATTCCAAGACCGACTTCTTTTGGGTTTACGCCCCCCAGATCTTCGGTGGGACGGGCTGCACCCGCCAACTGCTGGTAGATAATGTCCTGAAAATTGACACGGTTGCGTTTAAAACCAGTGGTGTTAATATTGGAAATGTTATTACCAATAACATCCATCCTAGTTTGGTGGTTTTGAAGTCCGGAAACACCAGAAAACAATGATCGCATCATATACTTATATTCTCCTTTTTATTCAGCAAATACCTTGCTTACCAAATCCCAATTATAAAAAGTCCCGTTTACCAGCACCTGCGGGACTTCTCCCCTGGTTACTGCCTGAACCGTACCCTGAACAAAACGTTCTCCTTCCAGTATCTCAACATTTTTACCAAGAGACGAAGAAGCCTCACTCCCGCTGATAATCGAGGTAAGTTTAGCGAAATCTTTCGCCATCGCTGTCATTTGTTCCAATGAAGAAAACTGCGCCATCTGCGCTATAAATTCCTTGTCCTGCATTGGAGATGTTGGATCCTGATAGGAAAGCTGAGTTATAAGTATTTTCAGGAAATCATCCCTGCCCAAATTTTGCGTTGGCTGTCGTGTCGGGTTTAGTTGCAGATTAAAATCGCGGACAACTTTGTCAAGTTCGTTTTTTTCATGTGAACTTAGAACCGGTCTTGATAGTTCCATATCATTCTCCTATGTTTTTACGCAAGCATATTGATCGCGCTTTGTTTCCGTCCCAAAAAGACGTCAACACGGGCTGCTTCCTGTCCCTGATGAAGGGAGGAATCATCATAACGCGCTGCGGCTGTCTGCGGTATTAAAGAACCCGCGTCCTGCTGCTGCCCTTCCGTGCCGCGGCCCTCCGAAGCCAGCGACAGATTCAGACTTGTAGTCTCAAAACCAGCTTCCCTAAAAGCCTGTTCCAGAGAATCAAGCTCCTTGCGGAAGGCATTCAAGGCTTCCTGGCTTTCAACAACAATATGCCCCGTAATCTTGTTTTCGGACATTTTCAGGTGTATCTTTACATCTCCAAGGCTTTCGGGTCTAAGGGCAAGCCGAATCATGCCTTCTCCCCCGTCCCTAAGTGCCATTGAAGCGTGGCGGACAATATCGCCATTAAAATTTTGGTGCAGTTCCCGGGCAAGCATATTTTCCAGGGCAGATCCCGCCCTGGCTTCCCAGGTTGTCTGGGCAAATTGCCCCGCCGGATTCTGTCCCTGCGGCAGCCGCAATTCCAGGGTTAATTCCTGAACCGGAACATTCCGAGCTTGGCCGTTTATGTCCATACCCGTATTAAGCCGCATATCCGTGTTTTTTAACCCGTCTGCGCCGGAAGCTGTCCTTGTATCGTGGATATCGAAAGTAAGCCTGTCCCGGCGATTACGACTGCGTACTTCATCAAGCCGGCTGCGGTTTTCGGAATCATTCCTTAAAGACGCAAGTTCTTCACCAGCGCCCACACGGCGGCTGCCCAGAGAAGGTTCTTCTATATTCTCACCTACCCGTTCCCTGGAGCCGTCCTTTTTGTTTTCCGTTTTTACAGAAAATTCCCTGGCAGTTTCTTCCGCAGCCTGAGCGAGATCGGCAAAGACCTCGGCAGTTTCTCCCATACCAGTCAAGGAAGAAAGTTCCGCTTGGGAACTAGGTTTTGATTCCGCTAAATGTACCGCCCTTACCTCAGAAAAATCCCTTGGCAATTCACCGTTATCTTCGATACCGCTGATTTCATGATTATCTGAGTGGTTAAGCGGATATTCCGTTTCTGACAGGAAATTTTGTTCTTCGAACAGGTATTCTTCTGAAACGTCAATATCGGAAAAATCATTTTCCGATACCTTTACAGCTTCCTGCACAAAGCCAAAAATGCCGGGATTGATTTCTTCGGCATTAAAAACTTGTAAATCAGCAAAATCCATGACTGGAACATCGTCAGCCTCGCTATCCTGTTCCATATTAGTTTTCCGCAGCAACCCCGCCAAAAGCCTGGCGAATTCTCCCGGTTCGTCATTTTCCTCGATTTCGTAGGGCTCGTGTGTTTGCGGCGATTCATTGACAACGGGATTTACCGGCTGCGGTTCTGTATAGGTGGATATGGTTATCACCACCCGGCCTCCTTAAAAAGAGTCTTATACCGGAAGGGATAACCGTAAAGGTTACAGGTTTGGGGGCCTTCCTGCCATTTTCCTTTGCAGTTCAGCCGCCCGCGCCGGGTCCATCAGGGAGAACCAGAAGGCCACTATAGAAGTGGTTCCTTCCGCCTGAGCTATTTCCTCGGTCTTCCGGAGAACGTCGATAGCATCCTGATCATCCAAGGCGGCAATAATACCAACCGCGTTCTGCGGCGGCATACCGGTCAGATACCGGGCATTCTGCTCGACATTCCTGTCTTTATTTTCGGCATCCGCAGTCCTGGCTCTGAGAGAAATTTCCATTTCTTCCAGCGCTCTTTGACGTTCTTCCAGTTCCTGCGACATTTGGGCGATTTCCCCATAGCGGGAATCCAGAAAACTCTGCTGTATGTCCATTTCCATACTTCGCAATTCCAGAGCCTCAAGCCGGATAGCCAGTCTTTCGGCGTCAATATTGATAATTTCGTCCGGCTCTATTCTGGGCTGGGTTCTGCCTTCTCCGGGTATAAAGGGAATATATCTGTAAACAGGGGCAAGTACAGTTTTAGCATCAATAACGTTTAAATAATCGAACCAAAAGACACCACCCACTGCCAAAATAACAACGAGCAGCAAAAGAACTATTGTCCTACCTATCATTTTAATCTCCCAAATCACTGATAGTGTATCATAAATATCGGTAAAATGGGAAGAAATGTAAACATAAACCAGCCTTTTTCAAAACTCCGGTTAGTTTAAAGAGAGCCTTTATGTTATCTTGAATTTTTACCGGTTTTTTTGGTAAAGTTTACCATGGCGCATGAAAATATAGCTCCGACAAAGAGCAATCTTTTAAAAGTAAAAGAAAGGCTGAATATCGCGCAGGAAGGATATGAGCTTTTGGAGCAAAAGCGGGAAATTCTGGTTTCTGAGCTTATGCGCAGGATAGAACAGGTAAAAATCCTGGAACGCGACATTAATAAAAGTGTAGAAACAGCTTACCCCTGCCTGAAACGAATGTTGGTAGTTGTCGGCAGGGATCGCGCTCATAAACTGGCGCAAAATGTCTCTTACAACTTTGAATTTAATGAAAAACAGACAGTTACCGCCGGAATGAAACTACCCGGGGTAGAAGTCCGTATTCCATTAGTAGATATAAAATATTCTCCGGTAAATTCATTTGCGGAATGTGACGAAACCGTGATAGAATTCTTTAAGTTACTCAAGATATGTACAGAATTGGCGGCAATCAGGACAATTGCCTGGCGGCTGGCGCGGGAAGTACGGCGAACCCAGCGGCGGGTAAATGCTCTGGAAAAGATGGTTATTCCCACCGCTAGCGAAACCAGGAAATATATTGAGTCTGTTCTGGAAGAACGGGAAAGAGATTCTTTCTTTACCAGTAAACTATTAAAGAAAAAAGGAGCATCAATAACATCATGAAGCATTTATTTAACAACATTATTGTCGCAGTTTCAGGTACAAGCTCCTCAATTTTGGCAGCCAAATATGCTATTGTACTTGCCAAGTATTACCACTGTAAACTAACCGTTATCTACGTTGTAGATATGGCTACAATCAAGCAGCTTACGTTAAGCAAAATCTTTGTTCAGGAAGAAGCCGCTGAGTATGAAGGAAGCCTGGAAGCCAACGGTAACCGTTATCTTACCTTTGTGGAAGAACTAGCCCACGCTAAAGGCGTTAAAATCGAAAAGGTAATGCGCAGGGGCGCAGTATATACCGAAATCCTCAAAGTGGCGGATGAACACAAAGCCGACTTAATCCTGCTTGGGGGCATAGAACATGATACAAGCTCCAGGGATATAATCGGCCATTACCACCGGGAAATAATGGCGAACTCGAAATGCTCAGTTCTGCTTGTAAAAGAACCAAATATCGATCAAATCTATAAAAAATTATAAGGCAGGGAACTTATGAGAATAGCTGTTGTCAGCGCGCCGGCGCAAAAAAAAGAACCTCCTGATTATGTACAGGGATTGGCAAAAGGAATGACATCCATGGGGCACCGTGTTGATATTATCGACGCGTGGACGGAAGACGGCATGAGACTGCCGGGATATGAATATATAGCAGTGGCAGCAGAACCGCTGTCATTTTTTTCGGGAAAGATACTCACGAAAATATCCAAGATACTCGCCGCCGGAAGCACACTAGCGGGGAAAAAAAGCGCCGCTTTTGTCAAAAAGACAGGTTTTTTCAGCAGCCGCGCCCTTGGCAATTTAATGAAAGCAATGGAAAAAGAGGGCATGGTAGTTAACTGGAGCGATATTTTATTTAACGGCCCCCATGCCGAAGCAATGGGGAAACAAATCGGCGCCTGACAACATTGACTAATAACTACGACCTGCTTGGTATAACTCAGGAAGCTTCCGCAGCAGAAATAAAAAAAGCTTTCCGCGAAAAAGCCAAACAACTCCATCCAGACATAGCAGGATCTTCCCAGTCCGAAGCAATGCGCAAACTTATCGGCGCTTACGAAGTACTATCCAAGGCGGAGCGCCGGTTTGAATATGACAGAGCGTATTCACGCTTTATAAAAAAGTGCGGATTTAATTACCGCACATGGCTGAATGAACAGGAAGATCCGGCAAGCCAGGCAAAGTTAATTTTCTTTGAACTACTCCACCTTGAAGAAGATCGGGCAATAGACATTTGGCGAAAAAACGGCGGCCTTGCCTTCCGCATAGAAAAATACATGGACAGGGAAGATTGGATGGATTGCCAGTATATCCTTGCCGAAGAACTGGACAAACGCGGCTTTTCATTCGAAGCGTTCAAACTAATGACAACCGTACTTGCCGAAGAACGCCGCCGCCCCTACTTTAAACTTTTTACAATTGAGATAGAAAACTATTTAAAAAATATGGTAAAACAAAGACTTAAACCACAGGTAGATGAAGAAACATGGATCGACTGCATGGAAACAATGATAGGGCTTGGCTTTTCCGCACGGGATGAAAGCCGTTTTACTCGTTACATGGCAGATACATGGAATTCAATGAAATCCTGGAGAAACTAAGGGCATAAAGATGATTCGGCTAAAAAATGAAAAACAAATTGAAGGTATAAAAAAATCCTGCAAAATGCTTTCTGCAATGTACCGTGAATTAATTCCGCTGGTAAAGTCCGGCATTCAGACCATTGATATTGACCAATGGGTAAGGAATTGGATAAAAAAAGCTGGAGGAAAACCGGTCTTTTTAGGTTACGAGGTAAAAAATAAAACTTTTCCCGCTTCTATCTGTGTTTCAATAAATGATGAGGTAATCCACGGAATTCCTTCTAAAAGACGCATACGTGACGGGGACTTGGTTTCGCTGGATTGCGGTATAAACCTTGACGGTTTTATCAGCGATCAGGCTGTCAGCATCGAGGCCGGCAGGGTAAGCAAGGCTGTACGTGACCTGAACACCGCTACTTTGGAATGTCTGTACCGGGGTATAGAAGCCGTAAGGGCTGGCGACAGACTTTTGCAGATTTCCCGTGCAGTGGAAAACCACGCCAAAAAGAGGGGATACGGAATCGTACAGGAATACTGCGGCCACGGAGTAGGGCTGGAACTGCATGAGGATCCGCAAGTGCCAAATTACCCCCACGGAGCCAATCCCCGGATGAACAACGGCATGGTTTTAGCCATTGAGCCAATGATCAATATGGGAACAGGAAATATTGAGGTTCTTGATGATGATTGGACAGTAGTTACAGCCGATGAGCAGGTATCCGCCCATTGGGAACATACAGTTGCCATTTTTAATGGCCGCACAGAAATCCTTACCGATCCTCTGGAATCTCTCATTTTTTAAGGCGTTCCATGTAACTATTCATGGTATTTGTAAATTGTTAGAATGAACGTAATAAATAATAGAGAAAATATTTATTCAGGAGTTACTATGAACATTGTACAAAGACTTTCTTCCAGGAACCTGTTCATCTTTAATCTGGTTTTTATCGGGGCTATTTTTGGCTTTTCTTTGGCTTTTTTATCATTTTCCTGTTCCACGCCAAGAGCGTATGTAAGGGCAGAGGAAAACCAGGTCATAATACCAGAAGACGCACTTGCCGTGGCGGAGGGGCTGCAAACGGTCTTCCGCTCGGTATCGGAGAAAGTACTGCCATCTGTAGTGGAACTAAAAACTGTTTCTGTCAGACCGCAGCAGCAGTTTCCGAATATTCCCGGCATCCCCTGGGATTTTTTCTTTGGGCCGCGTGATCGGGGACCGAATAACCAGGAACGCGAGCATCGTTCCCAGGGACTAGGGTCGGGGATTATTGTCCGGTACAATGACGGCACGTATTATGTGCTTACAAACAGCCATGTAATTGAAGACGCAAGCGAGATTAGAGTTGGTACCAGAGATGGCAAAGAATACCCTGCCGAACTAATCGGCAAGGACGAGCGCAAGGATTTGGCGCTGGTTTCCTTTAATACAACAGATATTTACCCACTCGCGACCCTTGGCGATTCCGACAGAGTGGCAGTCGGAGATTGGGCTATCGCGATGGGGAATCCGCTGGGAGAACAATTCTCTTTTTCGGTAACTCTTGGGATTGTCAGCGCTGTTGGCCGAACTGGCGGTCCCGGCGGAAATATAAACGATTTTATTCAAACGGACGCCCCTATTAACAGGGGTAATTCAGGAGGCCCTCTTGTTAATATCCGCGGCGAAGTGGTCGGTATTAACACCTGGATCGCGAGTAACAATCCGGGAGGCGGCAGTGTGGGGCTTGGTTTTGCTATTCCCATTAACAATGCGAAACGTTCTATAGATGAATTTATTACAACCGGTTCTATCAGTTACGGTTGGCTTGGCGTTTCGTTGCTGGAACCCGGCAGAGAAACAATCGCCGCCCTGGGGCTTGAAAACAGGCGCGGCGCTCTGGCTTCTCAGGTTTTTCTTGATTCCCCTGCCGACAAGGGCGGCATAAAACCCGGGGATTTTATTACCCATGTAAACAACAGGGAAGCAAGGGGTGTCCAGCAACTCCAGATGATGGTTGGCGATCTAAGACCGGGCGACAGGGCGACATTTACAGTTATCAGGGACAGGCAGCAAATGGACATTCAGGTACGCATTGAGGCGCGCACTGATCTGGTATCGTCAGACAACAGAAAATTATGGCCGGGCGTAACCATTATTCCCCTATCCGACCAGGTCAGGGAAACTCTTAATCTTGAAGCAAGCGCGAGAGGGCTTTATGCAGCGCAGGTTATCCAGGGAAGCCCTGCGGATATTGTCGGTCTGCGGCAGGGTGACAGGATTACAGCAATTAACGGCGAGGATGTCGATAATCTTTCCGCATTTTTCAAGGTATTACGGGAAAAAACTGCCGAAGAATTGTGGTTCAGCATTATCAGGGGCGAATCAACGCTGGAAACTTTGAGGTTTAAAAGGTAGAGTTGGTAGTGGTTAGAAAACCTATTTACTAACCACTACTATTGCGATTATTTCTTATCTATGCTATTATCTTCCTATGTTTTTAATGGGGAAAAGTTCACTGTCTGTGTGTTTAATTAACTCTACTCACAATGTGAGTGCAATGCTCAGCCAATAAATCGCCTCACCCCGCCCTCTCCCAGCCCGGATCTCCCCATCTCAGGAGCCAA
>Ga0099364_10005216_pt1 | contig 19397 bp, 14 predicted proteins | sample TergutTh196P3_FD_73070 | JGI IMG/M metagenome (GOLD analysis project Ga0099364, IMG submission 73070) | Microcerotermes parvus P3 segment gut microbial communities from Pointe-Noire, Republic of the Congo - Th196 P3 | ecosystem: Host-associated > Arthropoda: Insects > Digestive system > Gut ...
TCTCTACAGGGGCGGCGGCTTTTTTACCGGCATCTGTCAGGGCTTTTGGCAATTCTCTGCCGGGAAAGATTTTTTGACGCAGTTTTATTTCCAGATCTCTTGTAAAATCGGGATTCTGTTCAAGGTATTGTCTTGCGTTTTCTCTGCCCTGCCCTACTTTTTCTTCGTTGTATGAATACCACGCGCCGCTTTTTTTGATAATTTCGTACTTTACCGCACAATCCAGCAAGCTTCCTATTGCAGAAACACCCTTTCCAAAGATTAATTCAAGCTCTGTACGCCGGAAAGGCGGAGCCACTTTGTTTTTTACGACTTTTACACGTACTCTGTTGCCGATTGCATCAGTGTCTTTGGAAACTTCGATTGTTTCTGTCTTGCGCACTTCCAATCTTACCGAAGAATAGAATTTTAGCGCATTTCCGCCTGTGGTTGTCTCCGGGTTTCCAAAGAAAACCCCGATCTTCATACGGATTTGATTGATAAAAATCAAAATTGTCCGCGATTTACCTATTGTGGCGGTAAGTTTTCGTAGGGCCTGGCTCATAAGACGGGCCTGCGCTCCCATTTGAGCATCGCCCATGTCGCCTTCGATTTCTGCCTGCGGGGTTAAAGCCGCGACATAGTCTACAACGATAACATCTACAGCGCCGGAACGTACAAGGCTTTCTGTAATTTCCATTGCCTGTTCGCCGTTATCGGGCTGAGACACCCACAATTCATCGATGTTAACCCCAAGATTTTTGGCATAAACAGGGTCCAGGGCGTGTTCCGCATCAACAAATGCGGCGTTCCCGCCCATTTTTTGAGCTTCTGCGATGACATGCAGGGCAAGGGTTGTTTTGCCCGAAGATTCCGGTCCGTAAATTTCGATGATGCGCCCGCGTGGATAACCGCCTATCCCCAAGGCTTCATCCAAAAGGATTGACCCCGAGGGCACTACCTCGATACCGGCGGCCGACTGCGCCCCCAGTTTAATTAATGATCCCGCGCCAAATTGTTTTTCAATCTGAAGCCGGGCCGCTTCCAGAGCTTTCGCTTTTTCCTCGCTTGATGCGTTAGGATTGCCTCTGGTCTTTTCTGAATCACTTGACTTTGCCATATGATATCTCCTCCCCCTATAATTGGCGCGTATATGCGTGGCGCTTTAGTTTAGCTAAATTATTTTACCGAAAAATGAAAAAAACATCTAGTATATACTTAACATACGTTTACCATACTGTCAAGTGTTGTGAAATCATTTTCTATATGTTGACAGATGAGAGACATTAGCGTACCATATTATTCAAGGGGATAAATATGCAATTTATTAGTGTAAGGGATTTTCGCACATCATCTGCCAGAATTTGGAAAGACTTGCCTAAAGAAAGGGAAATGGTAATTACAAACAATGGAAGACCTATCGCTTTATTAACACCGTTAACCGATAAAAATCTGGAAGAAACGCTATCGAATATCAGGCAAGTACAGGCAATAAATGCAGTCAGAAAAATGCAGGAAATTTCTGCCAGTCTTGGTAATGATAAAATGACTCTTGAAGAAATCAATGCCATTATTGCCGATACCAGAAAAAGAAGAAAAAATGAAAATTGTAGTTGACACTAATGTTATTGTTTCTGCATTAATGAATTCAAACGGCGTACCTGCCAGAATAATAACAATGATTTTAGACAAAAAGTTAGAGGTTACTTTTGATAATCGAATTGTTTTTGAATATGCTGATGTTTTATCAAGGGAAGAATTCGGTTTTACTTCTGAAATGATCGCTAAATTTATTGATCATATAAAAAATAACGGTAGTTATGTAAATTCTGATTCATCAAAAATAAATTTCACTGACGAAACGGATAAAAAATTCTATGAAGTCTACAAATCCGCCAAGGCTCAATATTTAATAACGGGCAATATTAAACATTTTCCCAATGAACCTAGAATAGTTACGCCGCGAAAATTTCTTGACTTGATTATTACATGAAAATGACGACCTCGCTATGGAGGCACGATAATTGAAATATTAGAGTTGTTCGGAAACTTCAGTTTCTGAACAACTTCTTTAGAAAAAACGGCAGTTTTTAGGCTAAAGCACAGCTTTAGTCTGGAAACTGCAAGACTTGTTCGACAACTAACCGAGTTGTCGAACAAGTCCATTCTTTTTTCCCCTAAGACCACTGTGCCAGAAAAATATCATTCAACCTTAAACCGCGATACACCATTGGCTAAAAGGCTGATAGATTCGCGGTTTTTGCTGCTTAGTTCGCTGACATGATTTACTGCCGCGTTCACCTGGTCTGCTCCGGTGGCCATTTCGTTTACGCCGCCTGTTATTTCCTGGGTAGTTTTCTCCAGATTGTTGGCTTCATGGATAACTTCTTTGGCTCCTTCTAGCATTTCCAGCGATACGCTCTTTACCAGTTGTGTCGTCTCATTTACATGGCTTATGGACTCCAGAATCTGTTTGCTGCCCTGTCCCTGTTCCTCCATAGCGCCCCGGATATTTTCTTCCTGTTCCGCTACGGTTCTGACACTCGAATCAATAGCCTCGAATCTTTTTAGTACATTATCTGTGGATTGGGTAATTTTATCTATGGAACCTTTTATCTTTTTCAGCACCGTGCTGATAGTCTTGGACTGTTCGCTGGAACTCTCCGCCAGCTTGCGAATCTCATCGGCGACTACAGCAAAACCCTTTCCGGCTTCGCCTGCGTGGGCAGCTTCAATGGCGGCATTCATAGAAAGCAGGTTTGTCTGGCTGGCAATGTTTTCCATAACCGAATTGATTTCCAGCAAACCCTCAGATTCCCGGGCAATTTCCTGAATATCCGTTGAAACATCCTGCAGCCCTGTACGCCCCACCTCAGATGCTGCGGTTAATTCATCAACATTCTTGCCGTTTTTGACGAGGGTTTGTGTAACAGAATTAATATTGGCAAGCATTTGTTCTATGGCTGATGACGAGCGTGCTACGCTGTCAGCCTGTTTTTCCACATGACCGTTTAGCTTGTTGATATTAACAGTGATTTGTTCCATAGTCGAGTTGGTCTCGGTAACACTTGCGCTCTGGTTGATCATCCGTGTTTTAATGCTTTGAATATTGGATGTGATCTCGTTCATCGCTGCGGCGGTTTCGCTCATATCGTGAGAAAGGTCTGTGCCTATCTGTGATAAATCATTAGCCTCGCCTTTAATTTCCATAACCATCTGCCTGATATTCTGTACAGTTTGATTAAAGTAGCTGGTCAGAAGGCCTATTTCGTCTTTGGAATCGAAGCTTATTTTATTCCTGGTTAAATCTCCCTCTGAAAGATATTTTAATTCGCTTGTTATTGTCACAATCGGTTTTGTTGAATGGGATATAATAATAATCACAACGATCGCCATAATTAAAAGAGCCGCCAATGCGACAATTACGGTATTCATAGTCATTCTGCGTATATCTTTGGTAACATACGATTCCAGAGAGACCAGCATTACCGACCAGTTTGTGTCTGAATTGCCTATGTTGAAGGGCACTATGGCGATCTCAACCATATCGTTAAGTACCGGAGAATAAGTTCTCTGTTCAAAGGGCCTTCCTTCAAGCACAGCCCGGTTGGCTTCATGTATGCGCTCCCCAAAAATGGTTTCAACATCGATGAGCATCCTCCCAACCCGATCCGGAACCATATGGCCCATAATCATGCCGTTCCCTGCAAAGATCGTCATTGCGCCAATTTCATCATAGTTGCTTATAACCTGCTGAACCAGAGGCTGTATCGCATCAATAAATAAAAGACAGCCCACAATACCTACGGTTTCATCGGTGTTGGGGTTTATGATGGGAACCCTCATGGCAACCGCAAAGGTGTCCCGGTCGCCGGCTCTTCTTGGAACAGGATCATCTACCCGGACTCTCTTTGAATCGGGGCCGGTCATAAAGGCCATTTCGTTCGTAACTTGTGAATCGACCAATGCGCGGCTTTCTATCTCACCGCCTTCCCTTGAAAAAAACATGGCATACTGGCCGACGGGGGTAGACCCGGGTCTGCCAATAAAGTATTCATCCATGCCGTCAACTGCGTTGGGTTTCCATACGGTAAAAACGGCCGCAAAGATAGGCTCCGCTTCCAATGTACTCTCAAGCATTTCATCATAGATTTCCCTGCGCCTTGTCTCGGCCAGACCTTCATAATTTGACATTATGTTAGCCAGGGTTTGCAGCGCTCGTACATGGCTGTTTTGACGGCTCTGCCAGAACTCCGCCTGATGGTTAGCCAGATAATACATGCCTTGCAAGCTCAGTTCTTTGCTTACACCTGTAGCCTGATTCAGTAGCATAAAAGAAATAGCCGTAATAACAACTGCCACAATGACGATCACCAGGATACTCAGTTTAAATTTAATTTTCATTAAAACACTCCTTGCAAATATATTTTTACAGACGAAAGAGCTTCATCTTATAAAACATAGAAAATATATGTCTGATATATATAAACGCACGATTATTTTAAGTAGTGTCTCATGAGGTAGCCTTCTTATATATTTCTAAAAAACGATAAATTTTGAAAATAAACTTGACAAAACATACAGATTTTTTATATAATGTTTAAAATTAAGAATTTCTGTATAAAGACTTTCTGGTTATATTAAAGGTGCGTTTAATTTAAACATAACGTATTTTTAACTTGCAAATATAAAAAACTACCAATATAATAATATTCTATTCATTAGTCAGAAATGACAAAATTCTAAAAAAAGGAGTATAAAACATGAATTACACCGAACTTGTAGTATTTCTCGTTTATCTTGCTGGTATGCTTGGCATCGGAGTATTTTTCTTCGTTCGAGCCAAGGGTAAGGGAGGAGAAAAAGCCTACTTCCTGGGCGACCGGAAGATGGGGCCCTGGGTATCCGCGCTTTCTGCGGGCGCCTCGGACATGAGCGCATGGGTATTAATGGGGCTGCCCGCCTCTATTTACGCAGCCGGAATGGGACAGACATGGATTGCAATCGGTCTTATTATTGGCTATGCACTTAGTTGGCTTTTTATGGCACCGCGTTTACGTCAGTTCTCTATAGCGGCAAAAGATTCTATCACTCTGCCGCAATACCTGACCAACCGGTTCCTTTCACAAAGCAAGGCATTGCAGATTATTTGCGCTGTAATTTTCATTTTAGCGTATACCATCTACGCCGCTTCCAGTATCAAAGCATGCGGCATACTGTTTAATACAGTGCTTGGCATTAACGCTAATGTCGCAATGTATGTAGCGGCGTTTATTATCATCAGCTATACCTTTATGGGCGGATTCAAGGCGGTTTGCTGGACAGATTTTCTCCAGGGGCTTCTTATGCTCGCGGCTTTGTTAGTCGCTCCGATTTTCGCTTTGGCATTGGTCAACGCCGGTTCCGCTATGGCGGCTTCTTCTGTTACATTCCCAGACAACTACTGGAACCTCATCAGCAGCGGAAGGCTGGACTGGAATAGCTGGGCGGATATACTTTCCGGCCTCGGCTGGGGTCTTGGTTATTTTGGTATGCCTCATATCATTATCCGGTTTATGGCTATTCGTTCACAAAGGGAAGTAAGGAAAGGGGCGATCATCGGTATCTCGTGGACATTTTTAATACTGCTATTCTCTGTTTTGGCGGGTCTTGTAGGCCGTATGTTCCTGGGCGAAATTGCGGATAGTTCTACCGTTTTTATTCAGGTAGTACGCCGTATTTTCCCGGCTGTCATCTCCGGCGTTCTGTTATCCGCCATTCTCGCAGCCGCAATGAGTACAGCAGATTCCCAGCTTCTCGCTTCCGCATCCGCTTTCGCAGCCGATGTTTATAAACCCATTCTGCGTAAACAAGCCAGTGAAAAAGAAATGTTCTGGGCCGGGCGTATTGTCGTTGTTATTATCGCCCTTGCGGCAGTCATCATCGCTTCGCATCCGGGCAGCGGCACTATCATGGGTCTTGTCGGGAACGCCTGGGGCGTATTCGGCGCCGCCTTTGGACCGGTTATTCTGTTATCGGTGTTCTGGAAACGTTTCACCTTCGCAGGCGCCGTTGCCGGTATTATCGCGGGCGCTGTAGTGGATGTTGCGTGGCTCGCATTTTTTTCTGGAACAGGGCTTTACGAGATCATCCCGGGCTTTATTGCAAGTTTGATTGCAGCTATCGTTGTTACACTGACAACCGGAAAACCAAACGCCGAAGTCGAAGCGCTGTACGACAGGTCTGTGGCTTTAACGGATTAAACCCCTCGCCGCAAAGAAAAAAGGCTCTGGTAATTCCAGAGCCTTTTTTTAATCACTTCTAATAGAGTTGTTTGGAAAAACTTCAGTTTCTGAACAACTTCCTTAAAATTTACCGGACATGACGGACAAAAGCGTCCCTGTATCCGATACTTCGGAAACGCTGCAGAATAGCCGCGCTTTCACCCTGATTTAACGGTCCCAAAAGAACACGATACCAATGATCTCCGTCTTTATAAACAACCGGTTTGTAATAATGCTCAATTCCGCTGATTGCATTTTCAACTAAATTCGGTTCATCAAATGCGGCAACCTGTACATAATACGATCCGCGATTCAACTCGTAAATTCTGGGTATAGAAAAAACCGGCTCTGTAACAACAGGCTCTAAAAAAACCATATCTGAAACAACAGGGACAGGAGCAGGGATAGTCACAGGGGCAGGAGTAGGAGTAGGAGTAGGAGTAGGAGTAGGAGTAGGAGTAGGAGCAGGGGCAGATACAATTACAATTACAGGCATTGGCTCATCAGAGCTATATTCAACAGTCGCCATGCTGATACCCGGAATAATATCCGCAGGATCAATTCCATAAATGCTCCCCAAAGGCGGACGCTCTTCTGTGGATACCATAATTAAATTCGGTAGTTCCGCCACTTCTGTAACGGATTCAACTATCTCATCTTCGGGTAAGTGTTCAGCAATTTCTTCGGGTTCTTCCCATTCTTCCCACTCTTCTTCATATAAGTCTTCTAAAAAAGACTCTGCTATTTCCTCTGGTTCTTCCCACTCTTCTTCATAATATAAGTCTTCGAAAAAATATCCTATTATCCTTCCTAATTCCTCATATTCTTCATATTCATCCTGTTCATCCTGGAAGGACTCTGCTATCTCTACAGGCTCAGCCTCCACTATATGCCCGGGATCAACCGGTGCGATATGTCCAGGAAGGTCAACTATATTCCGCGCGCTTCTCATGTCGCCCCACCACTCAGGTCCCGGAATATAACCGGGAATATCAGACACGGGCTGGGCAGGAGTTGACTCTGCCTGATCTGGCGGCGGTATTGGTCTTCGTGTTTCTACAGGTTCGGGTCTGGGGGGAGGCAGTCCTTCGCGGTAGTTTTCTTCTGTAATTACATTTCCCGAATCAAAACCAGGAATACCTGCTGCCATACCTTCTGTAAAACGTATATACGCTATTGGATCAGACGGTTGTGTCATTCTAATTCTACTGACAGACCCGGGACGCATCCCGATTAATTCAGCGGCCTCACGGGAAACAATCGCCAGAAGACCAGGGCTGTTAAGAGTATTCGCGACAATAACACGGGTACTCCTATTTGTTTCGATGTTGACAATGTCTACCACGGTATTCCTTGGAAAGGAATTAGTCGCGATAAAATGGCCGCTTCCGGGAAGTTCTCCTTCGGGAGCGGTTACAGCCGCACCTTCCCAAGGCGAGGATCCGGTAAAAAGAAACAAAGCCAACAAACCGTAAAAAATAATTTTTTTTCTCATAAACATCACCTTTTATCGCGCTCTTAAAAAGGGAATAAGTCCCCTTACTATTGTTTTTAGATCATCGAATTCTTCTCTATCCGATCTGTATGTTTTTCCCGGCATCCGTCTTTCATGAATAATTCTGACAGGAGTAACCCTGAACAAAAAAAGCGATATTTCGCCTGGCAAGGGGGAATCATCGATATAATCCAATTGCGCAACAATTAAAAAATCGGCGCCTCCTTCCCTCGCTATATCCAAATCTCTTATGGCAAAATCTTCCATACGGGCGGAAGGTTTTGAATCAAGCCGCAGAATGGGAGTGTTGCTGACAATAAAGCCGGCATTAAAAAACTCATCCAAAAAGGCGTTCTCCCATTGCTGAGAATGTTGCTGGCTCATTACCCCATTCCGCGACAGCCCTGTTTCAATAACAAAAAAGGAAACCATTGTCGCTTCGATATTAAGAGCAAGAAAAATACCTATAAAAATAACTGCCGTTAGTCTTTTCGCCATACACTACTCCGTTATTATTATCGGCACCCTCTTTTATAGACCTTACCCAAAAATCCACTATTCCCCACTCCCCAAATTTGTTGTACCATAATGGCGGAGGGGAAATGAACTACTACGCTATACAGGTAAAAAGCCGCGCCGAGAATAAATTCATAAGGCTTTTTAGAGCCATGAACCCGGAAATCACTTTCCCTATCCATTTTCCGCAAAGACGTCTTGATATCAGGAGGGGCGGAAAGATAAGACCTTCAATGGCGCCTATTTTCCCGGGGTATATCTTTATAGAAGCAAGCTGCGATGAGGAAATTATTGCCTGCCAGTGGGAATTCCGGCGTACCGAAGGATTTTACCGTTTTTTAAGGTCGAATAAGGAAATAACGGCGCTTACGGATAGGGATTTGGAGTTGGTTCTTCATTTTATCAATAATGCGGGACCTGTCGCCGGCAGATCAAAAGTTTATTTCAACGAAGATTCGCGTATTGTCGTTGTAGAAGGCCCTCTTGTTGGACTTGAGGGAAGAATAATAAAAGTCGATAGAAGAAAAGGGAGGGCGAAAATCAAGCTGGATCTGTACAATGATTCATACGCTATAGACTTGGCTTTTGAAGTAATCGGCTCATTGTATCCTCCCAAGAAAGGGTGAGGGTAAAATGACAAAAAAGTCCAAACGTTTATATATCATCGGCGCCGGGTTTGCCGGACGCACGCTTGCCAATGAAATAACCTCAAAAACAATATTCGGCGAGGTGGTCGCCTTTTTGGATGACGATCCTGATAAAATAGGCAAAAAAATCGAAGGTATCCCAGTTCTTGGCCCTATAAGGGATGTAGCCCTGCTGCTACGGATGAACCCCGCAGACGAGGCAATTATCGCCATACCAAGCGCCAGCCGGGAATATTTAAAAGAACTCTACTCTATTCTTAAAAAAGCGGGCTTTCAGCAAATCCGCATCCTGCCGGGCATTTCTCAGATTATCGAAGGAAACGCGCATCTTATCCAAACCCGTTCTATAGACCTGCAGGATTTATTGGGAAGAAACCCTGTAGCGATAAAATTGAAACAAAGCCTGGCGTACCTGCGGGGCAAGCGTGTACTTATAACAGGAGCGGGCGGCTCAATTGGCAGCGAACTGTGCCGGCAATTGCTTTCAGGAGGCGCTTCCCGTCTTTACCTTTTCGGGCACGGGGAAAATTCAATTTATCAGATCGACAGAGAATTAAGATTGCTGCAGGAAGAAGGTGTAGGCGAAAAAGCGACCCTTGTGCCGGTTATCGGAGATTTAAGGGACTCAGACTATGTTAACTATATCCTGGGAAATTTAAAGGCGGATGCTGTCTTTCACACAGCGGCCTACAAACATGTACCGATGCTGGAAGAAAACCCGGTAGCCGCGATAGAGAACAATGTCTTTGGCACTGAAAACCTGGTACTTGCCGCTATAAAACACGGCATCAAGCGTTTTGTACACATCACCACCGACAAAGCTGTCGAGCCTGTTTCGATATACGGCGCTTCAAAATATTTATGCGAACAAATGGTACTGGAGGCGGCAAGCCAAAACGGTCCTAACTTTATGGTTGTCCGTTTCGGCAATGTACTTGGTTCCCGAGGATCAATCGTCCCGTTGTTTCAGCAGCAAATTGAAAAGGGAGGGCCGGTAACAGTTACCCATCCCGAGATTCGCCGTTGGTTCATGACTATTAGCGAGGCCTGTTCTCTGGTACTCAAGGCAGGCGGTGTCGGGGAAAGCGGGGGTCTGTACCTTCTTGATATGGGAGAGCCGGTACGCATACGTGATTTGGCTGAACAGTTAATCCGCTTTCACGGTTATGAACCCGATACGGATATTAAGATCGCGTATACCGGACTGAGAGCGGGCGAACGTATGGACGAACCACTTTGGTCAAGGGACGAAGAACCATGCGAAACCGAACACAGCCGTATCCTGCGGTTAAACCGGAAAAAACCATTTTCCGTTGACCTGTCTTCCCTTCTCGATGAACTTCGCCCAATCTGCCGTTTCGATCCCGCCCGCCCACAAGCCTACCGCGATGCCGAACTTATGCGAAAGATACTGAACCAGGGAATTTTTTTGTAGTTGTTCAGAAACTGAAGTTTCCGAACAACTCTATTCCCTATTCCCCATAAAACACGTAAACTAACATAAATATGGAAACACCAGTCTTTCTGGAAGACATTTTCCCGCCCGACCTTCTGTACGCTGTAACAATAAGATCTCCTATCGCTAAGGGCCGCCTGAAACTTATTCATTTCCCCAAACTGCCGGAAAATTACACACTTATTACCGCGAGAAATATTCCAGGCGAAAACAGGCTTGAAGATACCTTTATTCCCATTCTCGCGGAAACAAAAGTTTCATACATTGGCGAACCTGTAGCCCTGCTGCTTGGACAGGACAAGATAAAACTGGAAGAAATCGCCAGGCAAAGCAAGGTTCTGGTAGATGAGGAAGAACCTGTCTTTTCATGTATCAGAACCAATGAATCAAACTCAGGGGAACCGCCTGCCCTGATGCGCGAAATCCTGCTTGGCAATACTCAAGGTATTTTTGAAAAGACCGGGAAAATAGTAACAGGCAGTTATACTACCGGTATACAGGATCACTGGTACGCTGAGCCGACGGGGGCTGTAACCTGGTATAATAATACCTTGTATAATAATGATGAAAGAAAAACTACAGAAAACCTTGTCGTAAGAACTGCTACCCAATGGCCGCACCATGTAAAACGCTCGGTAGCCCGTACTCTGGGAATAGACCAGTCTGTCATTTCAGTTGAGCCTACTTCCCTAAGCATTCACATGGACGGCAAACTGATGTTTACATCGCTTGTTGCCTGTCACGCAGCTATCGGGACGTATATAACAAAAAGACCTGTTCGCCTTATACTAAACAGAGAGGAAAATTTCTTTTATTCTCCCAAACGCTGCCAGACAAGTATCGATATTGCCAGTTCCATAGACAGTGACGGCAAAATTACAGGTACAGAGGCGGAAATTCTGGTTAACCTTGGCGCTTACGAGGTTAACGCAAGGGAAATTCTTGATCAGGTATGCCTTGGCATGATTGGGTTATATAAAATGGACAATATAAAAATTATCGCCAAGGCAGCCCGGACAAACCTGCCTCCGCAGGGGCCTTTTTCTGGCTTTGGTATGGCGCAGGGGTTTTTTGCAATGGAACGCCATATATCCCAAATATCGGATTTTTTAAATAAGGATCCCGCCGAATTACGAAAGACAATAATAAACCCCGCCATGATTCTGCCTGCCGGATCACTGCCGTACAAAAATCACGCTTCGGGTGAAGAACTAATTAAGGCTGCTGCTTCCATGAGCGATTATTACCGGAAATGGGCTTCTTACGAATTATTGCGCCACAGCCGCAAGAAAAAATCATTGCTCCAGGAGAAGGGTGAAACTTTCAGGGGGATTGGAATAGCGCTTGGTTTTCAGGGAAATGGCCTGCTCTACTTTGGTGAAGATAAGGGCAATTACGGAGTAGAGGTTACTCTGACAAAGGGAGGTACTCTGGAAATCAGGGCAAACATTACAAGCTCGGACGAAGACTATCAAAAAATCTGGGAGAAAATTGCTGCGGAAATACTGTCTATAGAACCAAGTATGGTACATCTTGTAAAAGTACAAACGCCTGACTGCGGTCCTTCATGCGCTTCAAGAAATATAACAACCCTTACAAAACTTGTAGAAAGGTGCTGCCATGCTATCCGTAAACAGCGTTTCCACAATCCGCTTCCCATCATGGTTCGCCGTTCTGTAAAACCTCAAAACGGCGCCTTGTGGAACGACAATTTCAAATCTATTGACGAAAGGGTAATGGATATCACCGGCTTTTCAAAACTCGGTCTGGCAGCCGCAGTTGTCGAAGTTACAATCGACCTGATAGAATGTATACCGAAAATTCGGGGAGTCTGGCTTGGAGTTGACGGCGGAAAAATTATCTCGGAAAACAGGGCAAGGAGAAGCCTTTCCCGTGCGGTAAATCAGGCGCTGGGCTGGACGTTCTCAGAGAATATTGAGTATATCAACGGACTTCTGCCAAAAAGCAAGTACGATAATTTTATTTTAACTTCTCAGATTGACATTCCGCTTATAGAAATAAATTTTTTATCAAGCGATTGTTCGGAACCAAAGGGAATTGGGGACCTTCCCTTTACATGTATACCGGCAGCGTTTATTCAGGCTGTCTCCCAGGCAATGGATCATTGTTTTAAAACAATCCCTTTAAAAAGAAAAGAAATTTGGGAAATCGTAAGAATTAAAACTGTTGAAACAAATACGCAGAGGCAAAAATGAACATAAGTTTTATTTTAAACGGAGAGGATGTTATTGTCAGCAGCGAGGCAGGGGTAAGGCTTATTGATATTCTCCGGGAAAATTTCAGTTTATTTGGCGCCAAACGAGGCTGTCTTAACGGTCAGTGCGGAGCGTGTACGATTATCTTTAACAGCCAGGTAAGCTCCGCCTGTCTTATTCCAGCGTTCAAAGTAAGGGGCAGCGAAATCATCACCATAGAGGGCTTTTCCCAAACTGATGAGTATCAGGATATTTTGACAGGTTATAAACAGATACATTTGGGAAATTGCGGTTATTGCGAAGCAGGGAAAATTCTTTGTACAGAAGCCATTCTGGAGCAAATCCCAGCCCCTTCAAGAGATGAAATTATTATGGGATTTTCGGGAATAAAGTGCCGCTGTACCAATATAGACAAACTTGTTGAGGCAGTAAATATAATCGGCGCTATCCGCCGGCGGAGATTGTATGGGCGCACAAGTTAACCAGATTTTTTACCCGGGATCATTCAACGAATTATTCGCGTTATGGGATCGCTTTCCCGAGGCCGTTTTATACGCGGGAGGCACCGGATTGCTTCGTAGGCAAGGCAATACTATTCTGGAAATGCCTCAAATTATACTCTGTTTGGATAAACTTCAGGAACTGCACCGCATTACAAGGACCGAGCATTATCTGGAAACAGGCTCAATGATAAAATTAAACAATATATTGAGGATTGGAAAAACAGTCCCGGAGGTCCTTTGCAATTGCCTGGAAAATATAGGCGGAGTCCAGTTGCGCAATATCGCAACTATCGGCGGGAATATCTGCTTTGCGACCCGCTTGCTTGATATACCAGCGCCCCTTATCGCCCTTGATGCCCAATACGAGTTCCGCAATGCCGGCAGTTCCCGCTGGATTGCCGCTTCGCGCTTTCACTCTGTGGAAGAGCAAATTTTGCCTAAAAACAGGGAACTTCTTACCCGTATCAGGTTACCCCTTCAAAATTGGGACTATTCAATGTATAAAAAGTTCTACTGCGAAGACAGGTACAACAACAAAGCTCTGGTTTTTCTGGCTAAAGCCCAGAAAAGCATCCTTTCCGATATCAGAATTATTTACAAGGGAGATACAATAATCAGGAATAAAAACGGCGAAGGGCTGTTAATTGGCAAGCATCTGCCGTTAAACCGAAGAACATCCAGCGATTTTACAGAAAACTGGAAAGAATTTCTTGCCGACAATGCCGAAATGGATGATCTTTCCAAAAATGAGTTGATAAATTGCATAGAGATGAATATCAATAACCTGTCTGAGTAACCCGTTCCGGGCGCGTACGTATTGAAAAACACTTCTTTTAATGATATGTTGATCAGTATAAAACAAATTGCCGGTTTCATTGAGCGTGTTTCGGCCGCCAATGCGCCCAGTAATGTTAAGTAATTCCACACGAATTACACGAATATTCACGAATGAGTACGGGTTTTCTAAAATTCGTGTTCATTCGTGTCATTTGTTGATCCAAAAACTACTCTCGTCTTATAATATGCGGCCTCTGTTAATTGTCTTATTTTTTATTATTCTCTGCCCTGCAATTTCTCCTCAGGAAGAAGACGCTGTATACATCATTAATTCCTTCATTTTTAATATAACGGGTTTTACCCGCCCAGACGCGTTAATCCGCAAGGGAGAATTGACAACGGGAATAGAAATTACAGGGTTTTCCGATCTGGAAAAATATATTCAGGAAAAAACACAGATTCTTTATAACGAAAGGGTTCTGGATAGTGTTAGTATAGATTATGAAATTGGACAAGAAGATAGTGACGGAAAACTTCCCGTAGATATCGTAATCAATACAAGGGATACTTGGAATATTGTTGCCATTCCCAGGCCAAGATACAGCTCGAATGACGGTTTTGACATAACTCTGAAAGCGCGGGACTATAATTTTATGGGCACTATGTCTCCCCTCAGACTGGATATAGGGTACACCTACGATAATGAAAGACGCAGTTCCTTCCTGTTTATGCTTGATTCAAACATTCCGTTTAATGCTTTTGGTCTTCTTTGGGGTTTCAAATTTGTCAACACCTTTATTTATCGCGCAGGTTCAGAACAGCCATTTTATTACAGGAACACTACAGGTTTATATGTAGAATTACCTGTAAAAGCTACAACCTTTACAGTTGGCCTTGATGAATCATTTTTTTTAAACGATGAAAACGCAGATATATACAAGCCTTTATACGGATATTATCAGGACGGTCTGTTTATAACAACTAATCCGTACATATCATGGGAAATACCTACGGGTTTTGATATTGGCGACTGGGGCGGACTTGTTTATACAACAAGGCTGGCAGTTGTCTTTAACCACGAACTGCCAGGCTGGCCTCTTGATGAACACAGAAAGGGAACTTCCTTAACTTACAGGCACTCCCTTGGTTTTGACCGTATTGACTGGATTGTCAATTTTAAAAGAGGGCTGGATGTATATGTTAACAATTCCATTAATTTCAATTTTTATGATTTAAAAAACAACAAAAACCCATGGACAGGCACTTTAGCATTATCTGGTATTGGCCATTTTACAATAACGGATTTTTTTGGAGTATCCACCAATTTAAAATACCGTCAATGGTTTGCCTATGAACACGGATACACAACAGCAGGAGACTCCTTGCGTGGTATTCTGGACAAGGACATTTACACAGATTTTATGCTTTCTTTAAATCTGGATTTACCGATCAGGGTACTAAGGTTTTCACCTTCTGTATGGCTTAACAATCAAAGATTGCGCCTCTTTAATTTTGATCTTCATTTTTCTCCAATTATTGATATGGCTCTCTATCATGACCTTACTAATATAAGCAGCAACAATATGGAAACACTTTTTTGCGGGGGTTTTGAAATTATTGTTTTTCCTGAATTTTTCAGAAGTCTGTTTTTACGAATATCGGTGGGCAAAAACCTGGCGGATTTTAATTCTGCCAGTGAAATATTTATTGGTACTGAATTTCACTACTAGGAGTTAAACATGGCAAAGATAGCAATAATCGGAACAGGTTATGTAGGTTCTGTTTCCGGTGCATGTCTTGCGGATTTTGGCAATCATGTTATCTGCGTTGATACTGATGCCAAAAAAATTGAATCGCTCAAAAAAGGGATTATACCCATTTACGAGCCGGGGCTGGACACTGTGGTTGCGCGTAACAGCGCCTACGGACGGCTTTCATTCACTACAGACCTTGCTTCTGCACTTAAAGAAAGCAATGTGGTCTTTATCGCAGTAGGTACTCCCCCTGCCGATGACGGCAGTGCAGATCTTGTTTATGTGGAAGCAGCAGCCAGACAGATAGGATCACTCATCGACAAATACACGGTTATTGTTGATAAGAGTACTGTCCCCATAGGTACTGGCCGTAAAGTCGCAGGCTGGGTCAGCGAAGAGCTTTCCAAACGCGGTCAAAACATTGAATTTGATGTAGTGTCCAATCCCGAATTTCTGCGGGAAGGTTCCGCCATATATGACTTTACTCATCCCGACCGCATTGTTATAGGATGCGAAAGTGAACGCGCGCGGGATATAATGAAGGATGTTTACCGCTCTCTGTATCTAAACGAAACTCCCTATATCGAAACCAACCTTGAATCGGCAGAGATGATAAAATACGCTTCCAATGCTTTTCTTGCGGTAAAAATTACATTTATAAATGAAATTGCGCATCTTTGCGAAAAAACCGGCGCAAATGTAAAAGACGTTTCACGCGCAATGGGCAAGGATGGAAGAATCGGTTCCAAGTTCCTGCACGCCGGTCCTGGTTACGGCGGTTCGTGTTTTCCCAAGGACACAAAAGCCTTGGCAAAAATTGGCAGGGAGTATGATTCCATCCAAACTATTGTGGAAACAACCGTAGAAGCAAATGAACAGCAAAAACTCCGCGCCGCGCAAAAAATTGAAACCGCACTTGGCTCGCTAAAAGGAAAAACCCTTGCCATTCTTGGTCTTGCGTTTAAGCCCAACACCGACGATATGCGGGAAGCTCCGGCAATTACCATCTGTGAATACCTTGCCGCCGCCGGTGCAAATTTGCGCGTCTATGATCCAGCCGCTATGAAAGAAGCTGAATGGCGATTGGCATCTATAAAAAATTCTGTGTATTTTGCCGCAAATGAATATGACGCGATGCAGGGCGCAGACGCTCTGATAATAACAACTGAATGGAACCAGTTCAGAAACATTGACTTGTCAAAGATAAAGGCGACCCTAGCTTCTCCATACTTTTTTGACCTGCGCAATATTTACAAACCCGGACACGCAGCGGCGGCGGGGCTTAAATATTACGGAATTGGCATTTAAGTGAAGATTCTTGTTACCGGCGCTGCCGGATTTATAGGCTTTTACCTCGTAAAAAAACTGGCTGCTATGGGACATACTGTAGTTGGGCTGGATAATATCAATGACTATTACGATGTCAAGTTAAAATATGCCAGGCTGCAACATTGCGGTATACAACAGGAAGTTATACAATATGGCAAAAAGATGCTTAGTTCTTCTATCTCAGGGTATTCTTTTATCAAACTGGATTTAACAGATAATACAGGCCTTTCCGCTCTTTTTGCCGAAGAACAGTTTGGCTGTGTTTGCAATCTTGCGGCTCAGGCAGGAGTCCGGTACAGTCTTGAAAAACCCCATGCGTATATAGACAGCAATATCAGCGGTTTTCTCAATATCCTGGAATCTTGCAGATCTCACGCGATTAAACACCTTGTTTACGCTTCCAGTTCTTCGGTTTACGGCAGAAATGAGAAAATACCTTTTTCCGTTCTGGATTCTGTCGATCATCCTGTAAGCCTTTACGCCGCAACCAAAAAGGCTAACGAGCTTATGGCGCATACTTACTCGCATCTTTTTAACATTCCTGTAACAGGCTTGCGTTTTTTTACTGTTTACGGCCCCTGGGGAAGGCCGGATATGGCTTACTATAAATTCGCCAACGCCATTTTTGAAAACAAACCTATCGAAGTATACAATAACGGCGAAATGTTACGCGATTTTACCTATATTGATGATATTATCGAAGGAATAATCTCGGCAATTGATCATATCCCGCAGAAAAAATCTTCTGTTTCCCCTCCCTTTGCCATATACAATCTGGGTAATAACCGTCCCGAAAAATTGACTGACTTTATTGAAATACTAGAAGATGCGCTAGGGCGGAAGGCTGAAAAAATATTCCTTGGGATGCAGGCCGGAGATGTCCCTGTAACCATGGCTGACATTGACATTACCCGCAGGGATTTGGGCTGGGAACCAAAAATATCAATTACCGATGGATTAAAATTATTTGCACAATGGTTTTTGGCATACAACAATGAAAAGAGTGAGAAAAAATGAAACTAAACGTTAAATTAACTCTTCTTAAACCAGTTCTAAATAAATTATTAAAACTGCTGACCCGCAGACACAAAATATACATGGTCATACTATTGGTAATGATCATTGGATTTTCATTGGTTGAAACTTTGGGAATTTCAGCCATTATGCCGTTTATATCAATTGTTTCAGACATAAGCCTGCTCGAATCCGGCTGGTATAAAAAAATATTTGATTTCCTTGGATTCGCCAGCGCTGAATCTTTTCTTATCACATTTGGTATAAGTATCATTTGTTTTTATATTTTCCGTGCACTGTACTCGGTTTTACTCACTTGGTTTATGGCCCGCTTTACTTTTGGTATATACAAATACTTTTCAATACAGGTTTTCAAAATCAATTTATCAGTATCATACAAGGTATATACCCAAAAGAATTCAGCAGAAATGATGCAGGCTATAGTTAATGAAACAAATGATGTAAGCAGAATTCTTCTTAATATACTACGGCTTTGTTCAGAAGTATTTACCGTACTCATGATTTACGCAGTTATAGTTCTGATAAACTGGAAAATGACCTTGGTAGTGACATTCATATTGCTGTTTCTGATACTGTTTCTGCTTTCATTTTTGACAAAGAAAAGCAAAGCGCAAGGGAAAAAAAGATTTACTTCCGGCAGAAAAATGAATCGAGCCTTAAAAGAAACATTGGGAAATATGAAATTTGTAAAATTAAAGGGTAATGAAGAAGGTATCCTTAAAACCTATGATGCTAACATTGAAACACGTACACGGGCGGACATAGTTCATAATCTCCTTGATATCATTCCAAAGAGTATTCTTGAAAGTATAGGTTTTTCTTTTCTTATTGCGGTAGTTGTTTTCATTATTTGGGTTTATCGTGATGCGTCAAGAGTTATTCCAATTATTTCAATGTATGCTCTTGCTCTGTACCGTATACTTCCTTCTTTACACCGTATGCTGCAAAACATCAATAATATCAAGTACGCGGAAAAAACTCTTGAAAGCGTCTATGAAAGTCTGCATCAGACGGTGGAGAAAGAAGGGGCAGCGCCTGTCGATTTTAACAACTCCATACGCCTTGAAAACATCCATTTTAAATACATAACCGGAAAGGAAGTTCTCACCGGAATTTCCCTTGAGATTAATAAAGGAGATAAAATAGCAATTACCGGCGAAAGTGGCAGCGGTAAATCTACTTTAATAGATATTATTACGGGTATTCATAAACCGCTTTCAGGAACATTGTATATTGACAACATTGCAATAACCAATGACAATATCCGTTCATGGCGAAAAAGAATTGGATATATCCCCCAAAGTATTTATCTGTTTGACGGGACGGTTGCTGAAAATGTTTCATTCGGATCAGCGCCGGATGAGGAAAAAATAAAAATTGCCCTTCAGAACGCAAATATCTGGAACTTCCTTTCTGAAAAGGAAGGC
>Ga0099364_10005217_pt1 | contig 19395 bp, 17 predicted proteins | sample TergutTh196P3_FD_73070 | JGI IMG/M metagenome (GOLD analysis project Ga0099364, IMG submission 73070) | Microcerotermes parvus P3 segment gut microbial communities from Pointe-Noire, Republic of the Congo - Th196 P3 | ecosystem: Host-associated > Arthropoda: Insects > Digestive system > Gut ...
TCAGTTCACTCACGGGCGAAATGAATCCGCCCTACTCGCTGTCCCTCACGCGGCTACGCCGCGCACAGCGCCCTGCGCTGTGATAGTACCTTACGGACTCAAGTTTTCTTGTTTTTTGTTTGCTATTTTGATCCGTAAGGTACTAATGCTGTCTGTATGCGTCATATTTTTCTAAATGCCCCCCACAGTCTATACCCCTCCTGCTTGTTCTGCAATATTATAGAGGGAATCGAAAAATCCAGGAACAAGCAGTTGATGAATGGCGGGTAAAAGGGTCACTGCATCTCTTGTTTACAGAAAGGACAGGGAATACCATGAGTTTTTTTAAATCAATACGATTCAAACTGCTCTTAATGACCATCGGATTGCAAATGCTTGTCGCGATCATATTCATCGCGGCAGCGATAATCAGTACAGGTATGATGCTCAATGACAACAGCGTAGAGGTGTCGGAATCTATAGAGCAAACCATACAATCCGCTGTGGAAAACTGGCGGGTGTCAACTCTGGCTTATGCCGAAATCGTTGCCGACCATCCTTCAACCCAAATGCTAGAAGCCATATACAACAAAGACTCCGATGCGATCATTGATTTGATGGAAGACGCCTTTGGTTTTTCAAGCTGTGACGCGATGACATTCACCGATATGGAAGGCGATGTACTCGCCCGCGTCCACAACCGGAACAACACAGGCAATATCATAACATCGCTTGCGATAGCCGACGCGATAAAAGGGCAGTCCGTATCGTATGTATACCCCACGCTCAACAGCGGATTCAGCATCACAGCCGGCGTCCCGATATTTGACAGCGGCAGCCAAATCGGTGTGGTGTTTCTTTCAAAGCGCTTGGATCAGGTAGACACAGTAGGTGAAATGAAACGTATGACCGGCAGCGAAATCGTCATTTATCAAGGCAGCGACCCTGTCATTGCCTCTTTCACTGATGATGCGGAATCTATCGGGACGCTGTCCGACGACTTCCAAACCAGGCTCAGCGGCGGCAACAGCGTTGTGGAACTAAGTAATTTTGAAAGCAACTCGGCAGTATGGCGATACACGCCGATAAGGGGCAGGGATGATGCGGTTGTAGGAGCGATTCTGACCATACATACGAGCACAAGCGGCAATTGGGTCATCATCATGTGGACTTGCTTATTTATTGCCACGAGTTTGGCGAGTATCATCACCCTATACACCACTATCAGCAGAGTAACCGTTCATTTTGGTTATATATCGCGCGGGATAGGGCAGATCGGCAGCGAGGGGAATCTGGAGTTTCCGCCTGATGTTATGGCAAGCGCCCAAACCTGTTCTTCATGGAACAATGAGATAGGTGTTGTCGCAAGAGCCGTCGGCGGCTTGATAGAGCATTTGACAAACTTGGAAAAATCCCTTGAAGCGATTGCAGACGGCGACCTTACTGCCCGGATCAACGTATTAGGCGAAAAAGATTTGATAGGAAATGCAGTAAAAAATATGGTAATGAACCTAAGCAAAACATTGTTCTCTATAAATTCAGCTTCAAAACAGGTTCATACCGGGGCTACTCAAATAGCCGACGGCGCGCAAACATTAGCCCGGGGAGCAACGCAGCAAGCCGCTTCCATAGAGGTGCTGCTAAGCTCTGTTTCTGAGATAGCGGAAAAGACCAACAATAATGCGCAGATGGCCAACAAAGCCGCTTCGCTTGCCGGCACGGTCAAAGACAGTGCGGAAAAAGGCAGTCATCAGATGGGTGAGATGATTGAAGCAGTTGAATCCATCAACGAGGCCAGCCAGTCAATCAGCAAGGTTATCAAAACAATAGACGACATTGCTTTCCAAACAAACATCCTTGCCCTCAACGCTGCGGTGGAAGCTGCAAGAGCAGGCTCAGCCGGAAAAGGATTCGCAGTCGTAGCGGAGGAAGTCCGCAACCTCGCAAGCAAGAGCGCGGAAGCGGCAAAGGACACAGCCGGCCTCATAGAAAACACAATGGAACGGGCTGCGCTTGGAAGCAGCATCGCCGCCAAAACCTCCGAAAGCCTTTCCGAGATAGTATCAGGTATAAGCGAAAGCAGCCGGATCGTCGCCGATATAGCCAAATCGTCCGAGGATCAGGCGCTCGGTATTAAGCAGTTGAACATAGGCATCAATCAAGTGTCACAGGTCGTAGCGCAAAACAGCGCAACCGCCGAGGAAAGCGCTGCCGCGTCTGAGGAAATGAGCGGGCAGTCCGCTATGCTGGAGGAGTATGTATCGCAGTATAAGCTAGACGAGTGAGGAAGCAGCAGCAGTCGCATGACAGTGCTTGAAAGGTAAACACAGGGACGGTTCTCGCGTGAATATGAGAACCGTCCCTGTATTCAAATGTAGGCCGTTTGGCAATTTTTTATGTCAAGTAAATACTTCATTTCTTCAAAGGGAACGTCTGATATTTCATCATTTACGATTAACGCCATGTACGTCTAAACGCTAATTATCCAGCCCCGTGAACATTTCCCAGACTTCCTCCGGTGACATTCCATTGATGTTTACGGATATGATGGCTTCGCCATAAAGCACACTGAAATCCATGTTCCCACCGGAAGTTGTATCTCGGTAGTAGACCCTTGCCTTTATTATTTCAAGCGTGAGTTCCTCAGCCGGAAGCACGGGGTATAAGACGTATTCACGCAGTTCGCTCGGCACAGATTCCGCCCACGGGATGGTATACAGCGACATATCGTACTTCTCCCGCTCGTCTGCGGAAACAATGCGCTCAAAGCCATGATCGGTGGCTTTTGAGATATTCCACCAAAGATTACCTAAATCGGCAGTCCAAAGGACGTACATACCGTTAGCGTCTTGATTGATAAACCTATGTGCCGATTCAAATACGAACCGGGAGGGGACTGTTTGCGGCAGGTACAATCCGAAATCGGGGTCGCCCTGCGCTTCTTCCAGCGTCAATCTATCATTACGAAGTTCCGGTATAGCAGGGTCGCTTAGTACGTTTAAATCCGCCGCGCCGTAGTAAATGATGTCATTGACGATACCTGTCAGCCGGAGTTCTCCGGCTATTATGTTGTCATACAGTTTTACGCGGTACGCGATGTTATCAATCACAAACTCCGCTTGAAAATAAACGGGACCATTATCCAATTGACTCATATAAGCCGTAACAGGAACGCCAAACACATCCGAAATTATGGGCGTACCGTCAATGAGCATTACACAGTCTTCAATAATTTCGCCCTCTCCAAGCTGTATTTCCGTCCGATTGAAATACTCATAAACCATTATCGGGGCATCAGCCCTGCCCGGGGTATGCGTTTCTGTCGCGGTAACGGAGAGCAGTGTGCCATCAGGACTGTAAAACGCAGTGGCGGCAAGGGTCAGATTGAGATTGGGGAATACCGCGCTGAGTTGTTCTTCGCTAAGCGGTTTGTAGAAAAAGCCTTCCGGCCACAAGCGGCCGGCTTGCATAAGCGCTTCTGCCTTGTTTAACGCAAGCGGGAACTCCTCGTCCCGCAATCCGGGGATCATGGTATCAGAGTCAGGGGGAGCGTCGGTTACAATCGCGTTTTGACCGCCGTTTTGCGGTTGCGGGGCGTGCGTTGATATATGAACGGGATTGTTCGGGAGGTTTTCAGCAGGATTATTCCACAATCCGGGAATCGTCCAAACACATAGCGCCAAAACTGCCGCGCAAGCCGCCAATCCCGCATAGCGGTATACGGTTCGCCTGCGATATAGCGGCGCAGGCTTTTGTGTAGGAGCGTCGAACACAAGTCCCAAATGTCCGTCTTTTGGCGGATTTTTCGCCGGAGCTTCGTCATATTTTCTTGAAATACCGGTGGTTTTGCTGTGAAAATCTGCCTTGTCCGCCAAAAAATCCGCTTCAAAATCCGAACATTTAGACTTGTGTCCAACGCTCCCGGCCTTTTTCATTATTCTTTCGTGCAATTCGGCATCGACCGAAATGCTGTTCATGTAGTCGTTATAGCTTTTCATGGTGCTATTCTCCTTCCAAAAAGTCTTTGAGCATAAGCCGGGCGCGTGTAAGCTGCTTTCTTACCGCGGATTCCTTCTGATTTGTAATATCCGCTATCTCTTTCGTAGCATAACCCTCGAAGTAAAACAAATGTAGTACTGTCCTGTACTTTGAGGGAAGCGAGAGAACAATTTGCATTATGTCTTGCTGCTCGTCGGTCTGAGCCGGGTAGACGTCCAATAACGGTACGGTTTTTTTCCACCAATGCGAACGGAGGAGGGTTTTGCATAGATTCACGGTGACTCTTATCAGCCAAGCGGTTTCATGTTCCGGGGACTTAAATTGCGGTTGTTTTTCAAATAGCTTTAGAAATACATCCTGCAAAATATCTTCCGCGTCCGCCTTGCTGCCCATAATGGCTATGGCAGTCCGAAACATTTTATCTTCATTCCGCTTTACGATTTCCTCCATCCAATCCACCGGCCGGTCATATTGAATGTACACTTGATTCACTCCCTTCACCTCATATACGAATGAACCGGGCAAAATGTGACACAGCGAAAAACCTTTTTCAGTATACCACGCAAATGCTATCAAATGGTTACGACATATTATGCCGGTTATTTAGTATACGCTGAAGGGTAAAAACTTTCTCTTTAGTTGTTCTGCAATCCGTTATATAATGCAGATAATGACTTTTTCCCGTCGAGGTGTTTTGTTATGAAAACCAAACACATTCTTCTTGTTGAGGACGATGCGATTATCGCGTCGGGGCTTATATACGCGCTCGAACAAGAGGGCTACGCCGTTACGTACGTAACGACTGTCATAGAGGCGAAAAGTGCGGCGGGAACGGGGGAGGCGCGACGTTTACGCTGAAGTTTTATAATTGAAAGCGGTGCGGTATTCAGGGCAATCGCTTACGGATTGCCCAATGCTGAGTGTTGAGTGATTTGTATTATCGAATAGTTTGAGATTGGAAATACGTATGCAAAATAATCGCACAAAACAGCTTATACAGATTGTAATAGTAACAGTGAAAATCGTTTCCATTATTCTTATTGCTTTTGCTATGTTCACTTTCTGCACATGGGAATATGAGTTTCATCAAGTTTTTGGACACTGGGGCGAGTTTTATAAATTGATGATGACATGTATTGGCATATTTCTAATACTTTTCCTCGTCATTTTTAGAATTTTTGATGCTAGATGGCGATCCGGGATTATTTGGTCTATTATCGTCATGTGGTTTATTTGTCTTATAGTAATTGAAGTTCAATATGCTTGCTGTTAATAATGGCTGAAAATGTCAGATTGAAGAAATAGTATAAAAATGTATTAAATGCGTAATAAGAGCTTAAGCGCATTGTCTGTGTTCAAACAAAGAAACGAGGTTGCCCTTATGCTTTCCTCGTTTTTTATTAGTGTGCCGGTCTGGCACTGCCTTTCAAGGTTTTGACGTGCCGCATGGCGGCAAAAAAAAAGACATGGCAAGATGTAAAATTTATTTTTTAACAGTCCCTTATCGGACTAACCAGCCATAATCCTGCCTGCAATCAAGTATGTAATCTACAAATACCGTATTGCCTTTTACCTGATAGAGAATAAGATACCAGTTTTCAACAAACATTTTTCGGTACTTGTTTCGCGGTACAGGTTCTTCATCGAAATAGGGGAATCGTTCCGGCATGCTGCCAAGCGACCTAATCGCGGAAAGCAGTCTCGTTTTGGTGTTTCGTGCTGCGGGCGGACTCACCTGCGCCAGAAATTTTATATGCGCGCCCAACATAGTTTTGGCGCGTTCTGCCACAATTACATTAAACCGCACCATTGCCCGCCTCTTGGATGACGCCGTCAAGATAGCTGTCCAGCTCATCCGGCGTTACGCCAATGCTGCCTGCAGCGCGGCCTTCTTCCACAGCCAGAAGCTCTTCGCGCAGCTTAAGCATCTTTTCCCGCCGCAAGTATGTTTCCATATCCATTACAACGAGATCTCCCTCTCCGTTCTTGGTGAGAAAAACCGGCGCCATAGTAGCGCGGCATAGCTCCGCTATCTCATTATAGTTTTGCCGGATAGCAGCAGATGGCTTAATCGTCATAAAATCACCTTCATAGCAATATTCTGACTATATTGTAATGTTTATATGCTACGATGTCAAGAGGGGTACTAACAAAATAGCATAATACAGGCTGGGCGTTAGTCACCGTTTTATCCACAACTCAAATATAGTTTACCAGCTTTATCTTCAATGAATTGCAGAAATCCAAGGAGGAATCAAGCAAGCCTGACATAAAGCTGCTGAGTGCCGAGACGATTTTTTCCAACATCGACAAGCGGCTCAAGGAGCGCGGCCTATGAATTGCCAGGTGGTTTTCATGGAAGATGCACAACGTGATTTGGGTGATATCGAAGAATACCTTTACTGTTAATAAGGCTATATCCAGACGTGTAGATAAAAAAGTCCGTCCTTTTTGGACGACTACCCTATAGAGCCTCCGAAGTGTAATCCGGGATTTCCGACGCGTCGCCGAATCCTGCGTAGTCGTGTAAAACCGGAAGCTCCAGCCCGGCGGATTTGGCGTAGTTATATAAAATCACCGCCAAATCCTGCCTTGAGATGTCGCCATCCGGCCCATTTTTCGCTTGACAAAAACAATAGTCCCATGCGTTTCAAGGTAATCAAGTATTGGCTTCAATTTCTTCAATTCGACTTCGCTCAAACTTCGCTCATTTTTGTTGGCATCTTCGCTCAAAATCGGAAGCATTGGGGAATGTGACAATGATGAAGCTGGGAGTTATTTCAAAATAAAAGTAACTCAGCTCAGGTCAATCATATAATCCGATAACCAGCGTCGCTGATTGCCTGCCTGACTGCCAGAAAATGCGCCTTATTCCTTGTCTCCATTGAAATATGCAGAAAACATCCGTTTATGTCCGTGTTTTCGCCTCCGGGGTTATGTATTACCTTTGTCACGTTGGCGCCCATGTCCGCGATGATTGTGGATACCCCCTTCAACTGTCCCGGCTTGTCGAGCATTTCAATGTTAAGCTCCGAGAGCCGCCCCGTCGTGAGCAGGCCCCTGTTAATCACCCGTGACAGGATATTGACATCAATGTTCCCGCCGGATACGATCGCGCAAACTTTTTTGCCGTTGAGGGGCAGCTTGTCAAACGCCGCGGCGGCTACAGCGACCGCACCGGCGCCCTCGGCGACAAGCTTCTGCTGCTCCATCAAGGTGAGTATTGCCGTCGCCGTCTCATCGTCGGTCACAGTGACGATTTTATCCACATATTGCTCGCATAGCTTGAAGGTCAATGCCCCGGGCGACTTGACCGCGATACCGTCGGAAAACGTGGATATCTGGCTTAGCTCCGTACACTTACTGCTTTCTATTGAATGGTACATGCTTCCCGCACCCTCGGCCTGTACGCCGTAAACCATGCAGTCGGGCTTGAGCTTCTTTATCGCGAAGCCAACGCCCGATATCAGCCCGCCGCCGCCGACAGGCACTATGACGGCTTCAATATCCGGTACTTGCTCCAGCAGTTCAAGTCCGATGGTACCCTGCCCGGCAATAACGTCAACATTGTCAAAGGGGTGCACAAAAACACCGTCGCTCTCCTTCCTGTATGCTGCCGCCGCGTCATACGCATCGTCGTAAACGCCGTCAACGAGCCTTACGTCCGCGCCCAGCTTCTTTGTCGCTTCAATTTTTGAAAGGGGGGCGATGCTGGGGATGAATATGGTCGCTTTGATCCCCATCCTCTGCGCCGACAGCGCCACGCCTTGTGCGTGATTTCCTGCGGAACAGGCGATTATGCCTTTTTCTTTCTTCTCGTCAGGCAGCATGGATATATTGAAATACGCGCCTCGGACTTTAAATGAGCCTGTTATCTGCAAATTCTCCGTTTTTAAAGACAAATCACATTCCGGGGCGATATTGGTACATTGGATCACGTCCGTTTTTCGGGCAAATCCTTTTAGTGTATGCGCCGCCTGATATATCCTGTCCAGCGTCAGCATACTATCGCCCCTTTATCCGCCGAGGAAACCGCCGCCGCGTATCTCTTTAAATACCCTCGGAGCGGCTGCTGCGGTTTCGGCGGCGCCGACTCCCTGCGCTTTTGAATATCCTCGCCGGATACAAGCAGCGCTATTGACTGGTTTTCAATATCAATGGCGATCTTGTCCCCGTCGCGCACATAGGCAATGAGCCCGCCGGCCGCCGCCTCCGGCGATATATGGCCTATAGCGGCGCCCCGCGTCGCCCCCGAAAAGCGCCCGTCTGTGATCAGCGCCACTTCGGCGTCAAGCCCCATGCCCGCAATCGCGGATGTGGCAGAGAGCATTTCACGCATACCCGGCCCGCCGGCAGGGCCTTCATACCGTATGACAACCACATCGCCTTTTTGTATCTGCCGGTCGTAAATAGCGGCGACAGCGTCGTCCTCGCAGTCAAATACTCTGGCCGTCCCGGTAAAGGCCAGCATCTCTTTTCTTACGGCGCTGCGCTTAACAACCGCGCCGTCCGGCGCCAGATTGCCGAATAGAACGGCTATCCCCCCGGTATCTGAGTACCGCCGAATCACCTCGCCGTCCTTGATACGGGCGTCCTTTACATTATCGGCGACGGTTTTGCCAGTTACGGTGAGCCCGCCGCCGTGAAGAAGCTCCCCCAGCTCACGCATTACTGCCGGAACGCCCCCGGCGAAATGCAAATCCTGTACATGGTGGTTCCCCGCCGGGGCCAGCCGGCAGAGGTTGGGTGTTTTTTCGCTGATCTCGTTTATCAAATGCAAATCAAGGGCGACCCCGCGCTCATGGGCGATAGCCAGCAGGTGCAGCACAGAATTGGTTGAGCACCCCAGCGCCATATCAACGGTCAGTGCATTGTGGAATGCCTGCGCGGTCATAATGTCCGAAGGCTTTATTCCGGCTCTGAAAAGCTCCATAACGCGAAGCCCGGCTTCTTTGGCAAGACGTGTCCTCCCGGCATAAACGGCCGGGATCGTCCCGTTGCCGGGGAGGGCGATTCCAAGAGCCTCGCAAAGGCAGTTCATTGAGTTTGCCGTAAACATGCCGGAGCATGAGCCGCAGCCGGGACACGCGTCTTCCTCAATGGCGGAAAGCTCGCTTTCGCTCATCCCGCCTACATTGAAGCGCCCGACGGCTTCAAAAACCGTGTTCAAATCCGTGCCGTCAATCGAGAGCATCGGCCCGCCCGAAACAAAGATGCACGGCAGGTCAAGCCGCGCCGCCGCAATCAGCATCCCCGGCACAATCTTGTCACAGTTGGGTATAAATACAAGGGCGTCGAAGCAATGGGCCATTGCCATGCACTCTATGCTGTCGGCTATGATCTCGCGTGAGCAGAGTGAATACTTCATCCCTTCGTGACCCATCGCCAGCCCGTCGCATACGCCGATTGTATTGAATTCCATTGGCGTGCCGCCGCCCATCAATACGCCGTCCTTGACCGCGCGGGCGATATTCTGCAAATGGACATGCCCCGGCGCGACCTCGTTAAACGAATTGACTATCCCCACCAGCGGAAGCCCTAATTGCCTATCCGAATAGCCCATTGATTTCAAAAGCGCGCGCTGGGGGGCTTTCTCAATGCCGGATTTCATAACATCGCTTTTCATTTCTTGTCACTCCAGCTCATTTTCTCCCTCAGTTCAGCCCCGACCTTCTCAATGGGAAGCTCGCTCTCCGCCTTACGCCGGCCTGTGAAATTCGGCCTGCCGTCAGCGTTTTCCTTCAGCCATTTTTGTGCGAAGGAGCCGTCTTGTACCTCCGCCAGAACCTTTTTCATCTCATCCTTGACGGCCTGAGTGATTATCCTGTCGCCTACCGAATAGTCGCCGTATTCAGCGGTATCGCTTATGGAGTAGCGCATAAAGGAAAGACCGCCCTTGACAACAAGGTCGATAATCAGCTTCATTTCATGGACGCATTCAAAATATGCGCTCTCAGGCTGGTATCCGGCTTCAACAAGGGTCTCGAAACCGGCTTTCATCAGCGCGGAAACCCCGCCGCACAAAACGCACTGCTCGCCAAACAGGTCTGTCTCGGTTTCCTCCGTAAAGGTCGTCTCCAGTATTCCGCCCCTGCCGCCGCCGATGCCCGAAGCGTAGGCAAGTGCGATTTCCTTCGCGTTGCCTGTTGCGTCGTTTTCCACGGCAATCAGGCATGGTACGCCCTTATTCTCCCGGTACTGGCTCCTTACCGTATGCCCCGGGCCCTTGGGCGCGATCATGATAACATTTACATCCGCGGGCGGCGAGATCTGCCCGTACCTTATGTTGAAGCCGTGGGCAAAGCAAAGTGTCATGCCTGCCCTGAGATTCCCGGCAACGCCGTTTTCATAGATTGACTTCATTTTCTCGTCATTGACAAGCATCATGACGACGTCGGCTTTCTTAACGGCGCCGCCGGTATCCGCAACGGTAAAACCGTCTGCTTTAGCGGTTTCCGCACTTTTCGAGCCTTCATACAATCCAATGATAACGTTCACGCCGCTGTCGCGCAGGTTTTGGGCGTGGGCATGCCCCTGAGAGCCATAGCCGATAACGGCGACCGTCTTGTCCTTCAGCAACCCCAGGTCGCAATCCAAGTCATAAAACATTTTTCCCATTATAAATTCTCCTATTATTAATTTAAATCTGCGACATAAGTATGACATTCTGGACGTCATAGAGCTTATTTAGCTGGCGCACCACCTGTGTCTGAACGTATTCGTCACCGGTTGACGTAATCAGCATACGCGACATTGTCGGGTTTTCGCTTTCGTTTACATACAGGCTGTCAATGTTGTATCCGCGCTTGGAATACAGCCCGGTTATCCGGTTTAAAACTCCGGAATGGTTGGAAACAATAAGCTCGACCGTAAACCTTTTCAAAATTCTCACCACCTTTTTTCAATGCACTTTTCTAACCCTTAGTAATAATGTCCTTTACCGACCCGCCGGGTGGGATCATGGGGAACACTTTCTCGTTCATATCTACACGGAAGTCAATGACTGTGGGGGTTTTTACCGGCAGATTTTGCAGTATTTCTTCAAGCTGATCGAGGCTTGAGGCTGTGTGCCCCTCAGCCCCAAAGGCTTTTGCAAGGGCGGCAAAGTCAGTTTTGCGGTTTAGCGTAGTTTGGGAATAACGCTCGTCAAAAAACATGTTCTGCCACTGGCGGACCATGCCTAAAACTCCGTTGTTGATTATTACGATAACGATAGGCAATTCGTTTGAGACCGCGGTGGCAAGCTCATTGAGGTTCATGCCAAAGCTGCCGTCGCCGGTGAAGAGTACAGTTCTTTTTTTATTCAAGGCCATGCAGCCCCCTATGGCCGCGCCAAGGCCGTAACCCATAGTCCCAAGCCCGCCGGAGGTGAGTAAAGTCCGCGGTTTCCGGAATTTATAGCTTTGCATCACCCACATCTGGTGCTGCCCCACATCGGTTGCGACCGGCGTATCGTCGCCGAGGATGCGCTCTACGGACTCAATAATACTTCCGGGCGTGAAGCTGTCGTCTTGCTGTTCTTTTTCCATCTGCTTCAACTGCTCGATGTGCGCCAACCAGTTTTTATTCCGCGCGGCGGGGAGCAAGGGTAAAAGCTGTGATAATACATCCTTTACATCGCCGCATACAGTCATGAGTGAAGGGACATTTTTCCCAATTTCCGCAAGGTCGATATCAACATGGATCACGAGCTTGCCTTTAGTGAAAGCGTCCACATTCCCGGTGCCCCGATCGGAAAAGCGGATGCCAAGGGCAATCATCACATCGCATTCCGATTGGGCGACAGTGGCGGCATACCTCCCGTGCATACCGCACATGCCGAGGTTCAGCTCATAATCATGGGGCAGGGAAGTAAGGCCCATCATGCTCATGCCCACCGGGATGGACAGCCTTTGCGACAGCTCCAAAAGCTCAGCCTCCGCGCCTGCGGCGATAACGCCTCCCCCCGCGTATATATACGGCTTTTTGGAGTTCTTTATTGCCGCGGCGATCTGCTCCGCGTCAAACTCGCAGGGCGCCGCCTCCTCCCATTCGTACGGCTCGCCGGTGTATTCGCAGAAGTTGGTCTGTACGCATCTGGGGATATCCACAAGCACAGGGCCGCGCCGGCCGCTGCCGGCAAGCCTGAAGGCTTCATTTAGGATATGTTCCAGGTTTTCGACTTTCCGAACCAAAAAGCTGTGCTTTACTATAGGCTGGGTTATGCCGGTGATGTCCACCTCCTGAAAGCTGTCCCTCCCAAGCATCGGAACCGCGACGTTGCCTGTAATCGCCACAAGCGGCACACTGTCAAGATATGCGTTGGCTATGCCGGTAACAAGATTGGTCGCCCCCGGGCCGCTGGTGGCGATCACTACGCCGGTCCTGCCGGATGCCCGGGCATAGCCGTCCGCGGCGTGTGCGGCCCCCTGCTCATGCGCGCTTATGACATGCCGGATCTTGCCGGCGTTCTTATAAAGCTCGTCATAAAGCGGAAGCACCGAACCGCCCGGATATCCGAAAACAGTCGTAACGCCATGCGCCCGCAACTGCTTGACAACTATCTGCGCCCCGTTAAGTTTCATTTTTTGTTCCTCCTTCATAATATGTTAAAATCGGTCAGTATAAAGTAAAGCGCCTACAAAAAGGGCCTCATCAGCGTTTGCCGATGAAGCCCGTCAAATCCTGCCCAGTGCTTCCTTCATCCATCAGCGAAACGCAAATCGGCGTTGCTAATTACAGCAACGCTAATTATAATGACGACGCCGACATTGTGGCAGCAGGAACTCATCTTCGTACCCCTTCGATGGATTTGTATTAAACTATCACAGATTATTCCGGCTGTCAAGCACAATATTTTTTATTCTGAAAAAACAAAATTTTAATTGCAAAACTTTTCGATTTGTATATAATTGGATAGGCGCAGGATATGATAATCGTCAAAACTAAAGAAATAATGAGAGGAATGGTCTATTGCAATGAAGAAGAGGATTATTTACGCAACGTTGGTATTTTGCTTATTGGCGTCAATAATGGCGACAAACGTAGCTTCAGCGGACAGGTACGCTCCGCGAATCGCTATTTCAAACGCGCCGGTTTTCGAGGTATATCACGAAGGCTCCGCAAGCGATAGCATATATTATGGCGCGAAATTTGAACCCCGTGCCGGAATATACGCCGGTACGCCGGCGGACAAGCGCATAGCCGGGCTTACGAACGTGCTTTCAGCCCGTTATGTCGATTTCAACAACCGGGAGGAGTTCGACGCCTACTGGTGGGAAGGGATTGGACGCAGCAACTTTTCTGAAGGCGGCACCGAGAAGCTCCACGTAGTAAACTGGAATTACCATGACCGCAATAACAGCATTAATCCATCGGATTATGACGATTATATTCGCCGTAATATTAACAAGATGGGTGATAGCGGCTGGGACATTTTGCTGGTATTTGGCAAGGAAATGGATATTGACGACAATTTCAGAGATCCGGGCAGATATGTTGAAATGTACAGGCATGTAGCCAGATATGCGAGAGAAAAGTCGAATATTGCAATGGTTTGGTCGCCTAATGCCCTAAGCGATCTGAATGTGACATGGGATTCGTTCTGGCCGGGTTCGGAGTATGTGGATTGGATCGGCACGAGCCTGTATATTGATCCGCATTTTCTGGGCGATCCGGCGCAGGACAGGATAAATAACGCAGACCGCATTTTCTTTACAGGCGCCTATGCGCACACGATCACGCGCATGAGGCCGATTGCGGAATATGCCCAAAGGCAAAGTAAACCGATCATAATAACCGAGGGAGGCATAGCGCATCGTTCGACTGTGACCAACACGCAATACCATGAGTGGGCACAAAATCAAATTCATATCATGTACGCGACAATTCCACGTTACTTCCCAAGCGTCAAAATTGCAATTAATTTCAACAACTATAGCCCGCATGACAGGTATTGGTACAATATAGGCGATATCCCCCTTCTCCGTACGGCTCTTATCGAGGCGCTGAGAGACCCCGCATATCTGTCTCATTACGGCGCGCAAGCCTCTTTCAGCTATCAGACGTTCCAAGGCGGTACGCTGTCCCGGGATGTGCGGCTATCCGCGGTATCATATCAGCCGGGCGATCAGCATACGTCGGTCCGATATATTGTAGACGGCAATTTAGAGCATGAGGCAACGCTGCCGCCGTATAATTTCACGCTGAGGCAGAACGCCAGGACGCTTACAGTGCAAAAGGTGAGTCATGGCAATGTGATATCGCATAAAGACTATACCTTTAGCGCGCAGGATACGCCGTCCCCCACGCCGGGACCGCAGCCACCCGCCGGGCCGTCCGGGAATATCACCGTAAACCCGACGAGTTCAACAGTTTATGTTAACGGCCGTGCCGTTGCCTTTGAGGCGTATCTGATAGACGATTTTAATTTCTTTAAACTGCGTGACATGGCTATGGCGGTCAATGGGACTGAAAAGCAGTTCGCGGTCGGTTGGGACGGGGCCGCAAACTCGATCACCCTCACAAGCGGGCAGCCATACGCCCCGGTAGGCGGCGAACTGGCGCCCGGCGACGGGACGCCAAAAACAGCGCAGCCCACAGCCAGCAATATTTTCGTAAACGGCGAGAGGATCGAGTTAATTGCCTATAATATTGAGGGGAATAACTTCTTCAGGCTCCGAGACGTGATGAGGCTGTTTAATATCAACGTGGATTATGACGGGAATGTCCTGATAAACACGTCCAGGCCGTACGTGGATTAGTGCTGCCGTATACCAACTAGCAATTAAAGGGGCTACAACAAAACAGGCCGTAGAAAAAGCAGAACGGAAGAGACAAAATAGTCGTTTTCGTTTTGCTTTTTTTCGCAATTTGTGGTACAATTTTCAGATAAATAATAGGTAATTATAACCGTGAGCAAGGTATATTGGAGGTCTCGGACAATGCGCGTTTCAATGAACATCCTGCTTGACGTTTTAGACCGGTATAATCACGATCTGGGCGGAAGCATACATGAAGGGCTCAGCTTTCAGGCAATATCTCTGCTGCCCCGGAACCTGGAAATGGCGTCACCGGGCATACTCTATATCTGTCGCCTGTCCGAAGCGATAAGGACGCTCAGCAGCGGGACGCACCTAAACTGCATGTGCATACGTGACCGGATTAAGGACGCGCTTGAAACGCCGGATGCGCTAAGCGGTATGGTGATTATAAATGAGAACATTGAGCTGGAAGACCTTTTCTGCGAAGTTCAGGGGGTCTTTACTTTAGTGTCAAACTGGTGTGAGCAAATGCAGGAAGCGGTTATTCAGGAACGCAGCATGCAGGTTATCCTCAACATGAGCGAGGCGGTCATCGGCAACTTCATTTCCATATCAGATTCATCCCTCGCGCTTCTCGCATACACAAAAAAAACACCGACAGACGATCCCATATCTCTGTACCTTATTGAAAACGGATACCATTCAGAGGAAACAGTCAGAAAGTTCAAAATGTACAAACGTTATGAAACATGGACAAACTCCGAGGAGCTTATCGTCAATGAAAGCAGCGAGATCGCAAAACATACGATTGTCAGCCGGGCATTCACATTCAACGATACATACTTCATGCATGTTGTCATGAGCTGCAACCACCGTAGGCTGACCCCGGGCCTCCTTGATCTTTTTGAATATCTGACCAGAATACTCGTTTACTGTGTCAGAAAAGAATGGGAGAAAGAAAAAAGCTTAAGCAACATGTACAACTCGCTTTTTAAAGACTTAATGAGCGGAAAACTGCGTGAGAGGGAGAGGGTATATGAGAGGGCAAGAATAATCGGCCTCAGTCAGGATTCTGAGTATTACCTCCTGCTCCTGACAGAAGACCTGCGCGGCAACGCTTCTTTTCCGGGATATATGACCCAGGAAATATCACAGATGTTTCCCAGTATAAAGCCGGTGCTGTATAATCCGCGGCTTGTATTGCTGCTCCAATCTCCGGGTTCGACCTGCCTGGCGGAACAGCAGGATATGTGGGAAAAACTCAATGCTTATTTTCAAAAAAACAATGTGTTTTGCGGCGTCAGCGAAGTTTTTGACGACCTGCTTGATATCCCTGATGCGTATCAGCAGGCGGAAACGGCTCTGCATGAGGGTATTATTGACGGAGCTGAAAGAAACGCTGCCTATGATGAAACGTCAGAACTTAGAAATATTGCGCATTTTGATAAATACTATGCCTGTTGCCTACTGGACAGGAGCGAAAAGGCCGAGCGCTTTTGGAAAAGCAGCCAATATGGAAAAAAGCTGCTGAGGCTGCACAAAAATGATATTGACAAACAGACAAACAACATGAAAGTCCTGTACACATACCTTAAGCATGAGCGCCGGGCTGCCGACGCCGCTGCAGTGCTGCATATGCACAGGAACAATGTCTCTTACCGTATAGCGCGAATCGAAGAAATGCTGGGGCTGAGCCTTGACGATCTCCAAACACGGTCAAACCTGCTCATGTCCCTCCTGCTGTATAAATACTTCGGGTATGATAACCATTAGTCTCTTAACCTACAACAGCGAAAAAAACTTAAAAGGCATTATTTATACTTTTCCAGAGTATCAAACATCGCGTCGAGGTTTTCCCGTTTGGCGTTTTCCAGACAGCCGTTGAAATCGAATATATATCCGCCTCCCGGTGCGCAGGTATCAATAAGGTATTTGCAATAATCAACAACGGCTTCTTTTTTACCGAACTCCATCATAGCTATCGGGAGATTGCCGCATATACATGCTGTGCCGCCAAGTATACGCTTTGCCTCTTTCATGTCTACGTGTTCAAGGTGATACAATACTTTTCCCTTCGGCACGTCAGAGAGTTGTTCGAGTCTGGTGTCGTATTTGCCTTCCGTATATATGTACGGTGTTACACCAATGTCGATGAGCGCGTCCATAATCCTGCGCAGCGGCCTCCAGTAAAGCCGCTCGTACTGTGCGGGACTCATAAACCCGTCCATTCCCTTGTGCAACGGGAAAAAAACACGTTTTACCGGCATAGGAACATGGCGGAAGTATTGAAGCGCCGCAATCTGCTGATCTGCAAACATCTCGCACGCTGCTAAAATGTAGTCCTCATACTCCAGCAGGTCTTCCATGATGCCGATAGTTCCTCGAAAATAATCGCCCAGAATATCATAAGGAGCCTCAGATATGCCGCTTATAGCCGGCGGGAAACCCATCTCGCCAAGCTTGGCGGTATAATCCATAAGCGCAGCGGTCGCATCGGCGTCGAGTTTCCCGATTTGCTCCATTGTCTCATATATTTTTAGCATTTCCGGCGAGTAAAGCGGCGACAGAAGTCCTGTGCTCAGGACGACCGTCGGTGTGAAACTTACGCTGCTGAATCCATGCAAATTCGAATAAGCCCTTGGTATGTATTTGCGCATTATAAACCCGGTGTAATCGTTTAGCAACTCCGGATACTCCTCGGGCAGCATGTACTCATGCTCTATGACCTGATGGGAGCTGTAATTCGAAACCTTCGTCCCGGGGCGGCCGGGCCAGTCGATCATTGTAGAGCCTGCCAGCTCGTTTGCCCGCCCGCTGGTAAAACCGGAACAGTAGTGCGCATCGCACATTGGGAAGTCCCTGTAGAACTTTAAAAACGCTTCCCCGGATTTTTCGAAATCATAGTACAGGTTCTTATAATCGGAATCATACATACGCTGTACTGCCGAGGCAAAAAACGGCATGAGCGGAACTTTGTCCGGCTCTTTGAGTGAAATTGCGTCCTCTACCCTTCTGAGACGGGTATTAAACAAAGTATCGGCTGATGACATAATGGAAACCTCCCTCTTATTTCGTTGCTTTCGTTCAAAGTTCTATTCGCAGGATAATTGGGCCTTGACCCTTGCGTTTTCGCGGTAATAGTCAAAAACGAGCGCTGCAATGAGCAGAAGCCCTTTTGCAATGACCTGATAATATGCGTTCAGCCCGCCGACCACGAGCCCATTATTAAAACTGGTGATGAGCATTATTCCGATGAAAACGCCCAGCATATTGCCTGAACCTCCTGTGAAAGCCACTCCCCCGAGGACGACAGCCGTGATGGCATCAAGATCAGCGCCCACGACGGCGGAAGGGGAGCCCATATGCATACGCGAGGCAAGCACAGAACCCACCAAGCTGGCAAGAACGCCGTTATTAACAAATAGGATGGTCGTTATTTTTGCGGGATTTATCCCTGCAAGCCTTGCCGCGATTGCGTTTCCGCCCGTAATATATGCCCGGCGCCCGAAACCTGTAGCGAAAAGGAGCACGCCGTATGCTGCCAGCAGGACTATCATTATGAGAAATGACAATGGGAACACCCAAATGTTCATCGAACCCAGCAACAAAAAATCCGCATTGCTGATGGGTATGTTCGCCCCGCTTGTCAAAACAAGGGAAATTCCGCCGTAAACGGCGCTGACGGCAAGAGTCGAAATAAACGGCGCAAACTTCATAATATTTACAAAGAAAGAGTTTATTAGCCCTGTGACCGCGCCAAAGACGAGCACCAGAATCAGAGCGGGAATCCACGGCATTCCGTCTCTGAGCAGAAGAGATATGATAACACCGCCCAGCATACCCGTGCTGCCGGTCGAAAGGTCTATCTTACCGCTTATAAGAAGACAGGCTATGCCCACAGCGAGCGTACCCATGACAAAAGCGGAGTTGAATATGTTTCTGATATTGCCGAGAGAAAGATAATTTTGGTTTATTAGCCAAAAAACAAGTACAAAGACCGCCCAAACGACTAATAGCGTGAGTTCCTTTACATGTATTATGCTTTTTAGCCCATTTTGAATTTTTCTTTGTAAATCCCTGAAAGCCATAACCGCAAACCTCCCATAAGCCACTAACTATTAAACTTCTTTCATCGCCAGTTCAAGGACATTCTCCTCTGTCGCCTCATGTCTTGAAAGACGGCCGGTAATGCGGCCGCTGTACATGACGACGATGCTGTCGCTTACATTGAGAACTTCGGTCAGCTCGGAAGAAATGAAGATAACGCCAATCCCAAGCGAGGCAAAATCGTGTATCATTTGGTATACTTCCGCCTTTGTCCCCACGTCGATGCCTTTTGTCGGTTCGTCAAGGATCAGCACCTTAGTATCTATAAGCTCCGACGTCCAGCGCCCCAAAATGGTTTTCTGCTGGTTTCCGCCGGAGAGCTCTATCGTCAGTTTATCCGTGCTTGGCGTCTTGATGGAATACTTGCCGACAGCGTTCGCAGCCAGACGTTCTTCAGCCTTAACGTCGAGAAACAGCCTTTTCTTCACCTTTGAAAGGACAGGTATGCTCTTAGAAATTATCTGAGATTCGGCGCAAAAAAACGGAGCAGATACAATGATAGCATCTGCTCCTGAATTACGCAAGGCCGGCGTCGAATGTCAGATAATTTTCAGAACGAAAGCGCGGA
>Ga0099364_10005218_pt1 | contig 19395 bp, 13 predicted proteins | sample TergutTh196P3_FD_73070 | JGI IMG/M metagenome (GOLD analysis project Ga0099364, IMG submission 73070) | Microcerotermes parvus P3 segment gut microbial communities from Pointe-Noire, Republic of the Congo - Th196 P3 | ecosystem: Host-associated > Arthropoda: Insects > Digestive system > Gut ...
ACTTGGGGAGCGATTTGTTTGTTATTGTATCCTTCGGCGGCGAGCAGAACGATTCGAACGCGGCGGACGAGATGTTGGGGCGAATCGCGGCGAAGGATGATCTTCTTTAAAATCGCTTTCTGGATGTTGGACAAAGGGGGAGATAAGGACTTCCCTGCCATAAAAAACTCCTCGGAGAAAAAAGTAGGAATGCGGGAAGTATACAGATTTATGAAAATGAACACAATACCAAATCGAAAAAAACACTAGTGCTTTGTAAAATCCGGGAGACGGGATAGCAGTCCGTCAACACGTTTCCCTAAAACCGGTCATTCCGGCGCACGCCGGAATCCAGACGAGCGATTTTAATCCTGTTTCCCTGGATTCCGGCTTTCGCCGGAATGACGAAAAATCAAAACGTGTTGACGGACTGGACGGAATAGAGAATTTGTAGTCTTCGTTGCGTCCTTTGCGGTTAAATCTTTTTTTAGCCGCAAAGGACACAACGGGAAAGAGCACCATTTGCACTCATTCACAGTACATCAGAAAACCTGACTCAGTTCAATGACCGCTCCTTCATGTTCGATGAAGGCAATCCGCAAACCGGGCATGGGAGACATAGGAGCAAGCAAAATCGTTTTGCCGGCAACAGCGGCATCAAGGTCATCGACTTGAAACGCCGCATGGGCTTTTGTCTGAATCGCCTTGTGCATCGGGCTGCCGGCATCAAATTTGAGCCATTCGATTCCGTAAGGGTCGGCGGCGGGGTCAGTCACGTGAACGCCGAGTTCGGCAATGTGTCCCACCCAGTTCTTCTCCTCAGTGGTCGGTACGCCAAAGTGTAGATATTTCATCATTTTCTCCATTGGTAAAGGGGAACAAGGTAGTCAGTGTATCACGAATGCCGGCAACCGTCAATGAGTACAGGGAACTCTAAAAATCAGTTTTTGCATTTTGACTTATGCCGAAACACGCCCGATCTGTACCTTATGCACCTTGCGTCATCCATTGCGTACTTTGCGGTTAAGTCCGAACTATTTTAACCGCAAAGGACGCAAAGATCGGGCAAAGGACGCAAAGAAAAATGTCCCATTGCTCCCCGTTTTTGGTTTGCTACGCCGCCTCCCGCAGGGAGTCGATCAACTCTTGAATCATCTGCGGAGTATGTGTCGAAAAAACGGCAATGCGTAACGCTCCTTGCGAACCAATGCCTACGTTGCGCGGAAGATACGAAACCAAAATACCTGACTCAGAAAGGGATTTTTGAATGCGCCGCATATTTCCCGATGAACCCAGTGTCAATATCACCATCGGCAGCGGTGATTCATCCACTTCTAAACCAATACGCCGCAAGCCCTGCCGGAGTAAATGGACGTTTTCCCGTAATTTTTGCCGCAGCGTGGGATCGACCAGCATGGAAAGTGATTTTGCCGTTGCCGCCGCTATGGGACTTGCCGGTGCGCTGGCTCCAAAATAGACCGCTGACCAATCTTTGAGACGCTGGATAAAGGACTCACTGCCCGGTATTGTACCGCCGCTGCCGCCGACCGCTTTGCTCAATGAAAACGTTAAATAGGTTTGCACCGATTCGTTTGCAACCGGTTCCAATCCGAGGTCATCCATGGAGTCAGCAACCGTTTGATTCACTGCCGATGTATCCAAACCGAAGTGTTCCAATGTGCCCCGACCGGTATCACCGAGAAGACCGAAACCGTGCGCATCGTCCACCAAAAGGGATGCCCCTTCGTATTGTGCCAAAAGTTCGGTGTATTCATTCAGCGGTGCTATCGTTCCGAGCAGTGCAAACACGCCGTCGGTCAACACGATGGGACGTTCATGAAGTTGCAAGTGGGAATCGAGTTGATTCCGTAAATCCTCCGTGTCCCGGTGTTTGAAAGTAACCGGCTTGCGTTTGGTGCCGCGCAGCCGCTTCACCGCATCGAACAGGGAATAATGGGCGGCTTCGTCGATAAAAATTTTATCGAACGTTTTTTCGAGCGATTCAAGGAGTATCTGATTGGCAACGTAGCCGGAAGCAGTGTAGAGGGCGTGGGAAGTGCCGAGCATTTCGGCAATGCGGCGTTCGACTTCAAAGACCGGCGGCGACGTGAATGCCGTGCGGGTGGTTGCCGTTCCGACTCCGTACCGCAGCACGGCTTCACAGATTGCCGCTAACACTTCGGGATCGGCTTGGAGTCCGAAATAACCATTGCCGCCGAAATAGAAATAAACTTTTCCGGCAACAGAAATCATCGCATCGGGCGGACCATCGAAACTGAATGTTTCTTCAATGGCGGCTTGCGTTGCCGATTTCGGCGTACTGGCGGGACGTTCCGGCGGGTCGGGAATAAATATGTTTCGCATAGGCGGAGAATACAGATTTTTTCCGATTTCGGCAAGAGCGGTTCCGCCGGAAATGGGAACAGATTTGTCCCTAGATTTGTCCCTTGCGAACCTTGCGTTTCTTTGCGTCTTTGCGGTTAAACCCTCTTCCCATGTACCCCGCTTGCAGTGCCCCCCGCTTGCGGTCAACATCTCCCCATCCTGCTCAACCAATGCCGGCGTGCTTTTTGATCATTTCGATCATCGCCTTATGGTTCACCGGTTTGGCAATGTAGTCATCACAACCGGCTTTGAGTGTCTTGTCCCGGTCGCCCGCCGAAGTAAGTGCTGTTACCGCGATGATGGGACGGCGGTAGTCATATTTGCGCAGGTAAGCAACCGCCTCATAGCCGTCCATCACGGGCATGCGCATATCCATGAGGACAACATCGAAAAAGAGTCCGTTGTCCATGTTTTGCATTACTTTTTGAACCCCCATCGCCCCATTGTCCGCAAGTTCGACTTGTGCTCCCGCCTCCCGAAGAAAGGTTGCCATGATGACTTGATTGACCGCCGCGTCTTCCACAACGAGAACCCGTAAATTCCGAAGGGGTTTGGTTTCATCCGGCGAGACCTCGGTATGTTCTTTCTGTTGCCGAATATCAAGCCCCACATGCAGCCGGGAGTCTTCCCGCAATTCCTTATGTTCACCGTCCAATGCCGGAGGAGTTCCCTTGGGGACATAGGCGGTGAGTAACAGCGAAAAGGTGCTTCCTTGTCCGAGTGTGCTTTCGACGGTAATCGTTCCGTCCAATAATGTCGCCAGCCGCATGGCAATGTTGAGTCCCAATCCTGTACCGCGTTTGGGATGCAATAAATGCGAGTCCATGCGTTTGAACGGTTTGAAGAGTTCCTGAATATGTGAGGCTGGAATTCCGATGCCTGTGTCGGTAACACTGATTTTGAGTTGCATCGGCGAGACGGAAAAGGTGCCCTGATGGTTGCCGTTGGTTTTGTGCGTTGGAGTGTGAGAATTACCGCCGGGGAGTGCTTCGCACACAACCGTGATGGTTCCCTTGTCGGTGAACCGGATGGCATTACTGATGAGTTGCAGCAGAATTTGCCGGATACACACCGGATCACTTAAAATGGTGGGCGGTATTTCACCGCTGTATTGGACGGACAGACCTAAATGCTTGGCAATCACATTCGGCTTTTCGGCGAGGCAGATGTCGTGGACAAGTTGCCGAATCGACATAGGGACAGACTCAATTTCCAATAAGTTGGCATCAATTTTGATATAACCGAAAACATCATTGATGATAGTCAGAATGTCGCTGTTACTTTTTTTGATAATGTCAAGGATACCTTCGGTCTCTTCCTTATGTTCAAGGCTGCAATTTTGGAGGCTCCGCTGGATAAGGATTTCGATAAAACTGGTGAGCGCATTCATCGGCGTTCGGATTTCATGGCTCATAGAAACGAGGAACTTCCCCTTCGCTTTGGTTGCCGCCTCCATATCTAAGTTCATCGCGATCAATTCATCCCGGTTTGCCGTCGTCTTACGCAACGAGAGGAACAACCAAACGCAAAGAATGGAGAGGGCAAACACCGCCAAAGCCATGGCGGCGATGATACCGTCCGTCCGTGTAACCGCTCCGAATAAGGCAGACTCCGTGGGCATGTTCAAAAGACAATTCAAAAAACAGTTCAAAAAATGCAGCGGCTATACAGCAACCGCCCCAGCAGTGTACCATTTTTTGAAACAAAATACAATCCCTGATGATGGTGCCGGCAATGGTGTACAGTCCGCTCACAAGTTTTCAGTGTGTCAAAACCTATTTCTGGCACCTCGCCATAAGCCGTTATATTGTAAACGGGGAGAAAATTATACTTTGCGTCCCTTGCGGTTAAATTCTCTTTTTTTTAACCGCAAAGGACGCAAAAGGACAGCGTCACACCCCTTGCGGTCTCTTCACCAAGTGAACCCCGGCAGGGCACTATTCTGATATTGCGGTAAGTTCCAAAAATCGTTATGATTTCTGCGGGCATACCGCTCTGCTCGTGTCTCTCAGTTTGTCTCTAAAATGTATCCCGGCTATTCTGGTATCGTGCAATATGGTCATCGTTTATTTTTGATGATCGCATTGGGCTTTGCGCTGCTGACGAATGTTTTTTTGGTCGCCAATTTTTACTGGACGGCACTGCTGACACCATGGCAACGTAACTTGTGTCTCGCTGCCTTATTTGGAGCATGGATTATCCTGACGGTTGTTGCCTCATTCTGGAAGCACCGTCTTGCTTCGGCAATGACCACAGAAGAGCATGACAAAACATTTCGGCAGACGATCCTCTACTATCTGAGCGGTGATTGGTTTGCCGCAGAGTCGCAGATGCTGCCCTATCTTAAAAAATTTCCAAAAGATATTGAAATGCTGCTGCTTCAAGCAACGATGTATCGTCATACAAAGCGTTTTGAAGAAGCCCTGTTGGTGTTAGACAAACTGCAACATTTACAGGACAGCCGGTATTGGTACGCCGAAATCGAAACCGAGCGGTCGCTGAACAGCGCAGCAATCAGTTCTGCGGGAATGAAAGAACATTGAAAACCGCCCGGCTCTATACCGCAAACGGCATGAAACGATACCTTGCACACTTTGCGCAAAGAAGAAAAATGCAGAGTATCTTGATGCTACCCCCCCTCTTGCCGTTCTTTCCTTGATGTGCTAAAATAAAAGCAACTGCTAAAAAATACGCACTTGCTTAAAAAGAAACAATGAAACGCACAACGATCAATCTCGAAAAACTCGCCGCCAGAGAACGGCAAATCGTGGAGGCAATCTACCGACTTGAAGAAGCCACCGTCGGTGAAGTGCTGGACGCTATCGACGATCCGCCGTCATACAGTGCCGTTAGAGCAATACTGGCGACGCTTGTACAAAAAGGAGTGATCGAATACCGTAACGTGAAAAACAAGTACCTGTACCGGGCGGTGCTGCCGAAGGACTCCGCCCAGAAGTCGATGCTGAAAAGTTTGCTCGAAAACTTCTTTGCTGGTAATCCGGCGAAAGCTGTTGCCGCGCTGCTCGACGTTGCCCGAAGCGATATGAACGACAGCGATTACGCCGAATTGAAAAAATTGATCGACAAAGCGAGAAAGGAAAATCGGTGATTTCATGTTTTTTGTTTCGCACAAAGGCACGAAGGACACAAAGACATGTTGAATAACTCGATTCCTTTGTGAGAGAACAAAAAAGGAACAACCTTACCCCCCACAATACTATGACCACCTACCTCATCCAAGTCCTTTTCGGAGCAACGATTCTGCTCCTCACGGCGATCATCCTTTGCACACTGTTCCGCAAGGCAGCCGCTTCGCTGCGCTACCGCATTTGGACTTTCACCATGCTCGGTGTGCTGCTGTTGCCGATATTGTCGCCGTTGTTGCCGACGACGCTGTCGGTGCCGGTGGCGAACAGCGACTCGTTGCGTAACCTTCCGGTTGCGGCTCTGATGGACGACGCTGGTGTTAATGCCCCGGCAGATACAAGTTCACAGAGCCAACGTTCACAGAGCCCGACGCCTAAGCAAGGGAATGAGAATGTACCGACCCTGGCTTACGCCACGGGCTCTGTGGGCGTTGGCTCTGTGATTGCTGCTATTTGGCTCACCGGCACTGCTCTTTTGCTTGCCCATCTTCTCCTTTCGATTCTCGCCGTCCGAAAGATGTTGGCACCATGGGAACATCTCACCGATCCTCTGCTCGATACATTACGCAAGGAACTCGGTATCAAAAAGCCGGTGCGGTTGATTTGTTGCAATGCCGGCACGGTTCCTTTTATCAGCGGTATCGTTCGACCGACTATTGTGCTGCCGCCGCAATCGCGGGATTGGAGCGAACCGGAGCATCGGGCAGTGTTGACGCACGAACTGGCACACGTTGCCCGGCATGATCTCTTTTGGCAGTTGCTCTCGCAAGTGGTGTGTGCCGTCTATTGGTTTCATCCGCTCGTTTGGTTTGCGGCGTATCGCATCGGCATTGAGCGGGAATCCGCTTGCGATGATACCGTTGTCCTGCGTGGAGAGAAGCCATCGGCTTACGCCGATCTGTTGCTCGAATTGGCAAACGGCTTGCGGAAACAGCGAATCGGTCTGCCCGGTTGTACAGTGGCGATCACTCGAAAGAACACCATCGGCAAGCGGATTCAGGCAATTTTGAATCCGAACATCTGCCGCACACCGCTGGGTAAAATCGGCACCGGTTTGTTCCTTTTGTTTGCCGTCGGTGCCGTCGTTTTGATTGCGACGGTCTCGCCCTTTGCAAAACAGGAAATTGCCAACGAAGAAGATGAACTGGCAAAGTTTGCAGTCAGCAAAGACGCACCGAAAATCACGGTCAGTGGACAGGTTCTCAATCCTGACGGAACACCGACAGATCGAGAGTTTATCTTTTTCAATACACTAACGATCCGAGAACATCTTCCAGCCTCTTCGTTTGGGAAACCATCGTATTATCCCAATTTTGACAGCAGCGGCGAACGGGCGGATAAGGAAGGAAATTTCTCTCGTAATCTGCCAATCGGTACATACGTGATGGTCTATGCTTATTCTGCGACACTTCCGCGAAAACTTGTTTCGCAGCCGGTCGTCTTTCGTGCCGAAAAAGATCGGCATATCACTCTCCAATTACTGGAAGGAATTCCTGTTTACGGAAAGGCAATGTTCGATGACGGCACCCCCGTCAGACTACGAACCATTGAGGGTACCCGCTCGATGATACCATCGGAATTGATGGGGGACGTGAACATTGCAAATGCAAACAATTTCCGGCATAATTTCGCACTACAATATCAGGCTCCAATTCAAGATGACAGCACGTTCGAGTTGTACTTACCGCCGGGCGAATTTTTAATCTCCGAGACAAACGATGACAAATTTGTCCACGCTGTACCTCTTTCTGTCAAAGATGTAGAAAAAGACAAAGAAGCGCCGAAAGAATACCGCATTGCTTTGACCCTCCCTGCCCCGCTTCGCGGGAAATTCGTGAAGGAAGACGGCAGCGATCCGGGCAGTCTCAAGATGCTTTACATGGCAAAATCGGAAAATCACACATCCGCATTTTCGACCTACATAACATCCGGCGGCGAATTTTCGCTTAACAAACGCACCGGAAGTTGGCTCGTTGCTGTAACGAGAGACGGCACATTCGGAGTAATTCATCCGATTGCTGATGATCAGTTGTCGGTATTTCAAACCATCGTATTGCAACCGACGGCAACCATAAAACTGGAATTGCGGGATCGTTTGGGGCAACCGGTTGTCGGAGAGAGAGTATCCGTCAGCGTTGTAAGCCGGTTAGAACACTCATCATCGAGTGCCGGATTTTCCGATACGCCGTCGATTACCGATGAGGAGGGTATCGCCGTGTTCCGGGTTCCACCGGGCAGGGGCTTTTATGAATTTTCGTGGGAGGGGGGGAAGTTGGCTAGTGAGCGGACGTTTTCTGCCGGGGAGACGGTGGTGATACCTGCCGCGCAATAAGCCATTTTTTCCCTTGCATCCTTTGCGGCTATTTTTTTAACCGCAAAGACGCAAAGGTTGTGCAAGGGACACAAAGGACCGGGGACCATTTAGCCGGTACACCGGTTACAAGTCAAAACATCTCCGCCAATTTCTGCTTGAGCATTTCCCCTCGAGCGTCCAGTAAAATCAGTTTACCCTCACGGTCGAGCAACAAGCAATGCGGAACGCCGAAGCCGTAAAATTGCTGATGCAATTTTCCCGTCGGATCGTGAAGTTGAATCCAAGGCAACTGCCGAGTCTTGATCACTTCGACCGCTCTTTCTTTGTTATTTTCACTGTCGCAACTGATACCGACAATTTCAAAGCCGCTCGCATGATACTTTTCGTAAAGTTCCTTCAGTTCCGGCATTTTGGCAATACAAGGTGCACACGTCGTCGCCCAAAAGTCAAGAAGAACAACCTTTCCCCGAAGACTCTCCAAGTCAAACGGCTTGCCGTCCAACGTTGTGCCGGTCAGTGTAACTTCTTTGCCGAAAAGTTGTAACAAAGAAAGATGATTCTGTAACGGCGGCAACTCGCTCGGATGGCTCATCGGCTTTTCGGCGGCGATCCATTCTTTTTCAACCTTCTCCGTCTCTTCGAGCAGGTCGGTAAATGCCCGGATATAAAACGCTTGCTGCTTCGGCGTACATCGCGAGAATAGTGCATCGCCGCTAACGGCAAAAGTCATGTCGAAATGCCGCCCCCCATGTCCGTATGCTGATTCACCGGCACGGAGCAGATGCCGTGCCGATGCAAACACATCTTCCAGGACTTTGTCCGTAATCGTGCCGCTTTCGAGCAGACGTTGAAATTTCCGATAGAACAACAGAAAATAAGCATTGCTAATATCGTTCAGATAAATGCCGCTGTCCTCTTTGTCCGCCTGGGCTTCCAATTCTTTGGCATGAGCGAAAAATTCCGCATCCGTAGCGGCATTGTTATCGAGCAAGTTTCGGAGAGTACCTCCTTTGAGCCGGTAAAAATGGTATCGGTCTCGCACATCTTCCGTCTGCGCAATGCGAGCGGTCAGCCGCTCCATCCAAGCCCGATGAGCGGCTTGCCCTTCCGGTGTGGTAACAGGTTCTCGCGGACCGGCATAGTAAAAAAGGTACACCGTTTCCAATTCGCTTTCCCGTGTGTTTACAAGTTCACGTATTTTTTCCAGGAATATGTCGGCAGCAGCGTGGTCACCCAAGTCAGAGAGCAAATCGAGTTTGCTCCCGTAAAACCCTTCGACATTCTTTCCCAGCGGCTTGCCTTCGAGAAGTACGTCGTATTCTGCAATAAGTTCTTTTCCCCAAGCAAGGTACTTTTCATTTTTGTCGATTTCCAAAAGATCACGCACGACCGCCCCGCGTGTTCTCATCAGATTGTTAGTGAATCGGTCGAACTTCCGCCCCCATTCATCATTTTGCCGTTTCATTTCCGCATAAAGATTCTCGAACTGCGGAATGTTTGCCTTGTCCTGTTGTGCAAGGATGAAGTGAGGAAACCATTGCATACTCCACGCGGAGGAGAGTACCTCTTCATCCGGTTTTGAGGCGATGATTTGTTTGGCGATATCGATACTCAACAGGGCGGCTCGTTCGCGGTATTTTTGCCTTCCGCCCCATTTTTCTGTGTCGGCGGGGATTGGTCGTTCCCATCGGTCAGCCCAAGTCCGCATTTCTGCGATGGTTGCGTCCATCGGCGGTGCGAAGAGTTCGATGACTTCTGCGGAAAATTGCCAATCGAGTATAGACTCTTGCGTTGTTTCGGCAAAAACGGAAACGTGGAACAGAGCGGCAAAGAGAATCGTTGCGATCTTTTGCATGGTATTTCAGGGCAGTTGCGTGCAAAGGTCTCCGTCATTGTACCATAGACGGAAAGGAATTGGACACTGTACTTTGCGCCCCTTGCGCTTCTTCGCGTCTTTGCGGTTAAAAAAATTCAGCCGCAAGGTTCGCAAACCCATCCCCCTGCACAGTTTTCAAAACTGTGATACAATGAAAACCTACTAAACCATGCACAAAACACACAAACCACCTTACAATGACTGCTCTTCAAGAGTCCCCACGGACGGGGATCGTTTCTCCGAAAGGAAACACTAACATGTCTTCCATCGCCAGACTGCGTAACATCGGCATTTCTGCTCACATCGACTCCGGGAAAACCACCCTCAGCGAACGTATTCTGTTCTACACCGGAAAGTCGCACAAAATGGGGGAAACCCATGACGGCGGGGCGACGATGGATCACATGGAACTCGAACAAGAACGCGGAATCACCATCGCCAGTGCCGCCACGAGCGTCAAGTGGGCGGCTTCAAATGGACAGAGTTACGCCATCAACCTCATCGACACACCGGGGCACGTCGATTTCACCGTTGAAGTCGAACGCAGTCTCCGTATCCTCGACGGTGCCATCCTCGTCCTCTGCTCCGTTGCCGGTGTACAGGCACAGTCCCTCACGATTGACCGGCAGATGAAGCGGTACGAAATTCCCCGGCTTGCCCTCGTCAATAAAATGGACCGCGTCGGTGCCGACCCGGCGCGGGTCGTCAAACAACTCAAAGAAAAACTGGACTGCGATGCCGTCCTGATGCAAATTCCTATCGGAAAAGAAGCCGGTTTTATCGGTGTCGTCGATTTGGTGGAGCAGAAAGCAATCTATTTCGACGGCGAACAAGGAGAAAAACTTCGCTACGAAGAGATTCCCGCCAATCTTGCCGAAGAAGCACAATCTGCCCGGCAGAATCTGCTCGAAGCATTGGCAATGTTCAGTGATGAATTGATGGAACTGCTCCTCGAAGAGAAGGAGCCGACGGTTGAACTCATCCATGAAGTGGTTCGTAAAGCCGTTTGGGTACGGGCATTGACTCCCGTGTTTCTGGCAACCGCCTATAAGAACAAGGGAATTCAGCCGCTGCTTGATGCAGTGGGGCGGTATCTGCCTTCGCCGCTGGATGACGATAACTACGCTTGGAAATATGGTTACGATCAGAAGGATGACAATGCCAAAATGCCGCTCGTTGCGGATCCGCAGTCGGCAACGGTGGCGATGGCATTCAAAATCGTCGATGATGCCTACGGCACGTTGACCTACATAAGGGTCTATCAAGGCACGCTGGGCAGGGGGGAAACTTACTTCAATCAACGGACGGGAGAAAAGCAGCGGATCAGCCGGATTTTTCGGATGCACGCCGAGAGCCGGGAGGAAATCGACCGTGCAACGGCAGGCGACATTGTGGCAGTCATCGGAATCGACTGCTCCAGCGGCGATACCTTTTCGTCCGAAAAAGATTTTTGCACATTGGAGTCGATGTACGTGCCTGAACCGGTGATACAGATTGCAATCAAATCGAAGGCAACAAAGGATGCCGACCGATTGAGCAAGGCGTTGTACCGCTTCCGCAAAGAAGACCCGACACTGGCAATTTCAAGCGATCCTGAAAGCGGCGAAACGCTGATGGCGGGAATGGGAGAACTGCACTTGGACGTATATGTCGAGCGAATCCGCCGGGAATACAAGGTCGAAGTCGAAGTGTCGCCGCCGAAGGTCAACTATCGTGAGGCACCGACTATGGCGGTAGAGTTTGACATCAAGCACAAAAAGCAAAGCGGCGGCAGCGGACAGTACGCCCACATCGTCGGCAAGATGTCGCCGATTCCTGAAGACGATGAGTCGGGGGAAACATTTCTCTTCGAGGAAAAGATCGTCGGCGGAACGATTCCGACGCAGTACATTCCTGCGATTGAAAAAGGTTTTCGTGCCTCACTGGAAAAGGGACCGGTGGCAGGCTTTCCGGTGGTGGGCTTGTCGATTTTAGTGGATGATGGTTCATTTCACACAGTCGATAGTTCGGACTTGGCTTTTAGAATATGTGCGCAGACGGCGTTACGGGAGACTTTTCCTCGAATGAAGCCGACACTCTTGGAACCGATTATGCGGTTGGAGATTGAGTGTCCGAGTCAATTTCAGGGCAATGTCGTCGGCGATTTGAATTCCCGGCGGGGATTGATTGTTGTTACGGAAACGGTGGGTGCAAGCACGCGCATCGAAGGGGAGATACCCCTTGCGGAAGCGTTTGGTTATATGACGACGTTGCGTAGTATGACGCAGGGGCAGGGAACGTTTTCGATGGAGTTTGCGAAGTATAAACGTGTGCCGAGTGGAATACAGGAGGTGATTATTCGGGAACGGAAGAGGTAGCCGCGTCGCTTGCGCGGTGGGAGGGCAGAGTCGCTCCCTATTGTTTTGGGACAGTTTCCTGATAGAGTGGTAGCGTGTTGTGGGTTTTGCACGTTTGGAAGGGAACCTCTAAAAATAGATTCTTTGCGTCCTTTGCGCCCCTTGATAATTAACGGGGCTTTGCGACCCTTGCGGTTAAAATAGTTCGGATTTGACCGCAGAATATGCAATGGGTTACGCAAGGTGTACAAAGTACAGATTTGGTGTGTTCCGGCATCAGTTAAAATGCAAAAATTGATTTTTAGAGGTTCCCTATATTTGTTACCCAAATTAGTAACAAAATTTTGATGCACCCTCCTGAACTTGCACCTCTGAGGGCATACCTTGCCGACAGTCGAAAAACAGCGTAGAATGAGGGGTGTTAAATGAACCTTATCTTTTCGAACTCATGAAAGTCATCGCCATCAACGGCAGTCCCAAGGAAAATGGTAACACGGCACAAGCCCTGCAAGTATTGCTTGACGAGGTGGAAAAGCAAGGTATCGAAACGGAACTCGTTACCATCGGCAATAAAATGATTCATGGGTGTATCGGCTGTGCAAGGTGCCGGGAAGCCCAAAGCGGCAAGTGTGCCGCTTTCCCCAACGATGCCGTCAACGAACTGTTGCCGCACCTGACCGCCGCCGATGCGATGGTGCTCGGTTCTCCCACATATTTTGCCGGTATCAATGGTACGATGAAGTCATTTCTGGACAGGGTCTTTTATGTCTCGTTTGTCAACGGCGGCGTATTCCGTTTGAAATATGGAGCGGCAGTCGTTGTTCTGCGGCGCGGCGGCGGCACGGCAGCCTTTGATGAACTGAACAAGTATTTTCAAATTTCCGAAATGACAATTGCCAGCGGTTGCTATTGGACGGCTGTACATGGTCGTGTTCCGGGCGAATTGACGCAAGACCTTGAAGGACTGCGTGTCCTCCGGGTACAAGGCAGAAATCTGGCGTACCTCTTACAGTTAGCACAGCACGGCAAAGACCATGTTCCCCAGCCGGAAAGGGAAGAATCTGTGGTCACCAGTTTTGTACGGTAGTGCCTGGGTGTGTTTCCTTTGGTGAATGTATTGTACATGGTATGAAATATAGTCCTTTGTACTCTTTGCAGACAAATTTTTTAACCGCAAAGACGTAAAGAAGCGCAAGCGGCGCAGAGGGTAATTTGGACACCCCACACCATGACACCGTTACACCGCTTTGGGTCTATCACCATGTCCTTGACAATTCGGCTTCCATCGCCGATAATGCGCTCTTTCCGTCAAACTTTTCACCGTCAACACCTTCTGCTCCTGTGAATTCAGAGATTCTTTTTGGATCGGCAAATTTGGTCAAACTCGTGCAGTACCGAGCCGAGACCGAGCCGAACGAACCGGCATTCATTTATCTTACAAATGGTGTTGATAATGAAATTGTAATGACCAATGCCCATCTTGACCGGCAGGCGCGGCGAATCGCCGCCTGGCTTCAAGACCGTAATATGTTCGGACAGCGCGTGCTGCTCCTCTATCCGCCCGGTTTAGACTTTATCGCCGCCTACTTCGGTTGCCTCTATGCCGGTGCTATTGCCGTTCCCGTCTATCCGCCGCGAAAAAACCGCTCGCTCCTCCGTATCCAGTCTGTTGCGGATAGTGCCCAAGCCGCTGTTGCTCTTACGAATGAAGATGTTATCAAGACGGTCGAAGGGATGCTCGAAGAAGCCCCCAGTCTCAAAAACCTCGCTTGGCTTGCCACCACCGCTCTGGACGAAAGCCTTGAAGAAAAATGGAGTTGTCCCAGTATCAACCGGGACACCATTGCGTTTTTGCAGTACACGTCCGGCTCGACCGGTGCCCCCAAGGGAGTTATCCTTACGCATGGAAATCTGCTCCACAATTCCCAAATGATCCATCAGGGATTTGAACATACCCGAACCGGTCGTGGTGTGTTTTGGCTTCCCAGTTATCACGATATGGGACTCATTGGCGGTATCATTCAACCGCTCTATTGCGGCAGACCGAATGTGATTATGTCGCCGCTCTCCTTTTTGCAAAAGCCCTTTCGTTGGCTTGCTGCTATCACGCGCTACAAGGGAACGACCAGCGGCGGTCCGAACTTTGCGTATGATCTTTGTGTTCGTAATATTACGGAGGCGCAAGTTGATGAACTTGATTTGAGCAGTTGGAGCGTTGCCTTCAATGGTGCAGAACCAGTCCTTGCCGAAACGATGGAAGCGTTTGCCCGAAAGTTTGAGCGGTGCGGTTTCCGTTATGAAGCGTTCTATCCCTGTTTCGGACTTGCCGAAGGGACGTTGATTGTTTCCGGCGGCTATGTCAAGAACCGACCCATCATTCGTTCTCTTGACCCCAAAGCATTATCCGTCGGCAGGGCGGTCGAAGTGCGGGACAGCCGGGTCAGTAAAGTAGTCCGTTATGTTTCCAGCGGTCGAAAACTGATGCCCGATGAGCGGATTGCGATTGTCGATCCCGAAACCTGCGTGGAATGTCCCGACAGTATTGTCGGCGAAATCTGGGTCAAGAGTCCGAGTAACGCTAAAGGGTATTGGAATTCCCCCGAAGTCACAGAGCGCACCTTTCAAGCCGTCATTGCGCCTACGGACGCATTTCCGGCGGGGGAATCCCCCTTTATGCGGACAGGCGATCTCGGCTTTGTTATGGACGGCGAACTCTTTGTAACAGGCAGAATCAAGGATTTAATCATCGTTCGCGGTGTCAATGTTTATCCGCAGGACATCGAAATGACGGTACAAAGAGCGAATCCGCATCTGCGTCCGCTCGGCGGTGCTGCCTTTATGGTCAGAGACGATGCCGAACTGCCGCAAGAGCATTTGGTGATCGTACAGGAACTCGAACGGCAATTTAAGGGGGATACCGCCGAGGTTTTCGCCGCCATTCAAAAAGCGGTCGCACTGGAACATGAAATTCCCGTCAAGGGCATTGTCCTTGTTAAGTCAGGAAGTATTCCGAAAACATCGAGCGGCAAGATTCAGCACCACGCCTGCCGAAATGGTTTTCTCGACGGTTCACTGACCGAAATCGAACGCTGGGTTTCCGGCGATGTGTCGTTTCGGTTCATTGACGGCGACGAGGCGGAAAATGCTCTCGAAGAGGCAACCGGAATCACCGATTCTGAAGACCATAGCCGGATTGTCCGGGGAACCGTCAAGTTTGAACCGGAAGGTCCGATTCGTCCAGTCCTGCCGGACGAATCGCCGGAAGAACCGAAAAAATTACTCATCAAGGAGACTCCGGCAAAAGCACCGACCCCCTCGACTCTCGCGCGAATTTCCAAAGAGGAGATCGCCGCCATTGTTCTTGAAGAGGTACGGAAAATCGCGAAGGAACGCGCCACCCATTTGACCCTTGATACCGACATCACCGAACTCGGACTCGACTCTTTGGAGCGGATGGAAATCCTTGCTTCCCTGGAAGACCGGTTCGGCGGACAGTTTCCTGAATCGGTTTTGCCGGAACTCCTTACCGCACAGCAGGTTCTCGATGCCGTCCTGCTTTATCTCGGTACGGGACCGCGAAAACCGATGGAGCCGAACCGCGACCGACCGAGAGCGGAAATTCCCGAAGAGGACTACCGCTTCAGCAGGTTTCCCGAATACCAGCGTTTGAAAGTGGGACTCGATATGATACAGGGAATCGGCTTGAACCGTTTCTTTGATGTCCACGAAGGAATCACGAGTGACCGGGCAACGATTGGCGGCAGGGAATACATTAACTTCTCCAACTACAACTATATCAACACTTCCGGTGACCCTGATGTTACGGCGGCGGCAATAGAAGCGTGCGAAAAATATGGAACAAGTGTTTCCGCCAGCCGGTTGGTATCAGGCAATAAACCTATTCACCGCGAACTGGAAAATGAGATTTCCCGATTTTTGGGCTGCGAAGACACAGTCGTTTTCGTCGGCGGTCATTCCACCAACGAGGGGGTCATCGGACATCTCTTGAATGAAAAGGATATGATTTTGTTTGACGCTCTCGCCCATAACAGCATTGTGGAAGGGGCATTACTTTCCGGGGCGCGGCGGAGACCATTTCCGCACAATGATTGGCAAGCGGTCGATTGGATTTTGAACAAGCACCGCAGCGACTACCGCCGGGTACTGATTGCCATCGAAGGAACGTACAGTATGGACGGCGATTATCCTGACTTACCGAAGTTTATCGAAGCCAAGAAGCGGCATGGGGCAATGTTAATGGTGGATGAGGCACACTCTATCGGCGTTCTGGGGGCAACGGGACGCGGCATCGGTGAACATTTCGGTGTCGAACGCAGCGATGTCGATATTTGGATGAGTACATTGAGCAAAACGTTTGCCAGTTGCGGCGGATACATCAGCGGTTCCAAAGAGTTAGTAGAGTATTTGAAATACACAGCACCGAACTTTGTATTCAGCGTGGGCATTTCACCGCCGAACTGTGCAGCGGCATTGGCGGCACTTCGGCTATTGGATCGCGAGCCGCATCGGGTCGATAGATTGCGGCGGAACAGCAAATTGTTTTTGGAATTAACAACAGAACGCGGTTTCAATACGGGAATGAGCCGGGACACAGCGGTCGTGCCGGTGATTTTGGGCAATTCGATGTTGGCGTTACAAATGTCGCGGGCATTGTTTGAACAGGGCGTGAATGTTCAGCCGATCCTGCATCCGGCGGTGGAGGAAAAGGCGGCAAGGCTGCGGTTTTTTATCACTTCGGCGCATACCGAGGAGCAAATACGCTACACGGTCGATGTCCTGACAGAGGTACGGCAGCAGATGCAGAGGGAAAGCGGAGGAATGCAGTAGAGGATTTGACCGCAAAGACGTGAGGTGGAGCGGTTGCAAAAACACAGTCCCATTTCTTTCCCATTTAACGATAACCATTTATACTGTAGACGGCATGAGATTGTACTTTGCGAACCTTGCACTTCTCTGCGTCTTTGCGGTTAAATTCTCTTTTTTTAACCGCAAAATTCGCAAGGGAATGCGCAAAGGACGCAAAGAAAACGTCCAATTTCTCCCCGTTTACAGTATATTCCCGCTTGCAGCATAGTCTTGTTTTTTTGGCGACAATGTATTAGAATGTCCTGGTGATACGGGGCGTGGCGCAGTCTGGCTAGCGTGCCTGCTTTGGGAGCAGGAAGTCGGAGGTTCAAATCCTCTCGCCCCGAATGGCGTAAAGCCTTAAAACACAAGGGCTTAGCGGCTTTTGTAGATTTCAAATTTTGGTATTTTGCTTGTCGGAAAAGAGTCACAGTGACTCTTTTTTACCGATAAAGGAACGCATTATGCCAAAGCTCATCAATCGAAACCCCAAACTTGGGAAAAATGGAAAGTACGCCGTAGTCCGCTACAAAGGTAAAACCCACCGGCTCGGACAGTACGGCACACCCAAAGCCTTGCACGCCTACAACCGCTTTTGTGCTGAACTCACAAGTAACCCGGAAACCAAGTAACCCGGAAACGTTTCTGATGCCGAAAAAGCCGGAAGCCGTAGTCACCCTTGACGAAGTGGTAGCGGCGTTTGTGGTTCAAGCCGAACGGCGTTACGATAAAAAACACTACGATAATTATGTCAAAGCAATAGGCTTTGCCGTTACCCTTTACGGTCATCTCCCTGTCGACGAACTCTCTCCCTTGAAGTTGAAAACTGTCCGGGACGTGATAGTACGAAGTGGACGGTTTTGCCGGAGCGTTATTAACAGGTACGTTGACCGGATTCGACTAATCATATCGTGGGGAGTTGAAAACGAGATGGTTTCGGTGACTACTCTTCAGGCTCTGCGGACTGTGAAAGGACTGCCCAGGGGAGCGGAAGGGACTTTCGACCATAAAAAACGCCGGGCAGTTCCTGACAATGTAATCCGTCGAACCTTGCCCTACTTGCCCCCGGTCGTCGCTACTATCGTGCAGGTACAAAGGATGACTGGGTACCGACCATCAGAAATCCTAAAAATGCGGGCAGGCGATATTGAGCGGAACCGAGAAGCGGGGTTGTGGCACTACGTTTTAGACAAACACAAAACAGAACGGCACACGGGTGAGGAGAAGATTATCCCCTTGAGTAAGCCAGCGCAGGACTTGCTTGCCCCCTACCTGACCGACAAGACCGCAGAGCAAGCCGTGTTTTCCCCTGCACAAGCGATGCGGGAACGGGCCGCGGAAAAGCGGGCGAATCGCAAGACGAAAATCACTCCATCGCAAGCTGAGCGGGATAGACGGCGAGCGGCGAACCCGAAACAGTATTGTGAATTTTACGATGACAGTTCCTACCGCAACGCAATAGAATACGCAATCGAAAAAGCGAATCGGCAGTTGCTACCCGACCAACAGATACCGCATTGGACACCGTATCAAATCAGGCACACCGCTGGTACGGAAACAAGCCGGTTGGAAGGCAGGGAAAAGGCGCAAGCCCTGCTGGGGCATAGTACCATTGAAACCACAAACATTTACGACCATACGGATTTGTGGATTCGGGAGGAACTCGCTCGAAAGCAGGTTAACCCTTTTGCGAAGCCGCCGAGTGAATGTATAATAGTCGGGTCAGAAAAAGCCACTAAACTTTGTAAGCATAAGGACTTTCGCTCGAAATAGCGGTTTCGAATCTGCAATGTTTTTTGCAAAATGTTGCAGATTCGGTACAAAATGTTGCAGATTTATTCTCAAAAACCACCCTCAATCGCCACTCTCCCCAAAATTTTGCACGTTCAAAATACTTGTTTTCTAGCACTTGACACTGTGTTTTACGCTGTTCCGTCAAAAAAGTCGGTTAATCTGGTTCGACTATAATAGTTGTGTTGGGTAGGCGGTTCGCTACCGCCGCTTGTCTTGACCGTTCTTTGTCCTTGCAAAGGACGGCTGGGCAGTCCACCAAAACGATTAGGATTTCTATGCAGTACTACATTGAAACAAAGCGTTGCGTTGCGATAACGTGTGATTTGAACGATAGTCAAGCGGAGAGATTCTTCAGATGGGTTGTTAGCAAAAAGCAGGGTGCTTTATTTGTCCCGCTGCACGGAGCGAAAGGACGGGCACTTGTTGTTTTTTCTCATCAGGGCACCCCTTGATGCTTCTTTTGTCGATAGCGAGCCCAAGAGTGGAAAGGAGTTGAACGATGAGGCAAGACAATGCTGGGATAAGGATACCAGACTGTGGGACAATATCAAATGCCTTGACGAATTTTATCACAAGCGACGGTACTTGGGGAAAAACAAAACTGGGGGAGCATATTTTCAAGGTAATTGAACCCGGCAGGTCGAATTCAAAAACTGTCTGGTGGGTTCGTAACAAATAAAACGCTAGTTTTTCTTTCAT
>Ga0099364_10005219_pt1 | contig 19390 bp, 17 predicted proteins | sample TergutTh196P3_FD_73070 | JGI IMG/M metagenome (GOLD analysis project Ga0099364, IMG submission 73070) | Microcerotermes parvus P3 segment gut microbial communities from Pointe-Noire, Republic of the Congo - Th196 P3 | ecosystem: Host-associated > Arthropoda: Insects > Digestive system > Gut ...
TTTGGTTATGTTCTTCCTCTCGAAGGAGAAAGCTGGGGCGGTAAAGCCCCATATAATGAAGGTGCGGCGATTTCTTGTTTAAACACGCCGGGTGTGATCAGTAATCGCCGGCGCGCGCTCCTGTTCTTCCAGCTTCATAATCCTCTCAGTTATCCCCACGGTCTAAATATTTATGAAGCATTTGAAATAATAAATCAAAGTTTATCGGCTTGCCGATATGCCCGTTCATTCCGGCTTCAAGGTAAACCTTTTTTTCGGGGGCGGATACATTAGCCGTCACCGCGATGATTGGAACCTTCGCCCCCTCCGGAGCTTCGAGCGCGCGAATGCGTCGGGTTGCTTCCACGCCGTCCATCTCAGGCATATTGATATCCATAATGATAACGTCATACTTTGCAGGGTTCGCAGCAAAAAGATCAACGGCTTCCTGTCCATTGGCGGCATGCTCTATTTCAATCCGCATGTCTTCAAAGACAAGCATAGCGGTCACGATATCCCGGTTTGTTTCGACGTCCTCGACTAAAAGCAAGGTTTTGCCTTCAAAGGCTCCCGGTCTGCCGCACTTTTCTTCAGCTGCTTCTATTTTTGTTTTTATTTTAACCGTAAATGCGAATTTTGAGCCCTTTCCGGGTTCTGATTCGACCCATATCCCGCCGTTCATCATCTCAACGATATGCTTTGATATGGCAAGCCCCAGCCCGGCGCCGCCGAATTCCCTGCGGATGCCTCCATCGACCTGCTCAAAGGGAATGAAAAGGATTTCCATCTGCTCCTTTGAGATGCCGATGCCGTTATCAATCACCTCGATTTGCAAGGTGAGCATTTTATGTTTTATCTCAACCGCGGACGCCTTTACCTGTATCAAGCCGTTTTCACGCGTAAATTTACACGCGTTTGACAAAAGGCTGCCGATTACCTGCGCAAGCCGCTTCTCGTCCCCTGTCAGCCTATCGGGGATAGACGGGTCTATATCGGTTGTAACCGTATGCCGCTTTTCTTCCATATCCGCGCTTATCGCGTCCAATACGCCCTCAAGCATACGCGTGAAATGAAATTCCGAATCGGTAAGGTTAAGCCTGCCTTTTTCAATATCCGAAATGTCAAGCACCTCGTCGATAATCATAAGCAGTTGGTTCGAGGCTGTGTCAATCCCATCGATATATTCCCGCAAATCATCCGGAATGCACTGCATCTGGATGATTTGCGTCATACCCATGATGGCGTTCATAGGCGTTCGCATTTCATGGCTCATACGGGAGAGGAATTCGCTTTTTACGCGACTGCTGTGTTCCGCCACGTCCCGCTCAAAAATCCCCGAAAAGACGCCGGAAACAAGCATCGCAAGGTTGATTTCGCTTTCGTTCCATTCCCGCCCGTCGGCCTCCCTTGAAAATTCAAGAACCGCCCTGATTTCCCCCTTAACGAGAACAGGGGTTGCGATATAGTCCGGAAAATGCCTTTGGTAAGGCTTCATCGCCTCCCTGACGAACGGGTCGTCGGAGGGGAGGCAAAAGGCCCCCTTTGTGCTCCTTAATAAGCCGTCAACAATGGAAAGCAACGAGTCTTCCAGCTTAAGCTTGCCGCCTGTAAAGGGTTCCAGACCATATCCGGGCTTCAGCCATTCGTTTTTGCAAATCAGGGTGACGCCGTCGTCCTCCAGCGTAAATAACGTTGCCCGTGCAATATTCATAAACTCGCCAATCATACGCAGCGTGTCTGTAAATAACGAATCAATATACGTTTCAGCCAGAAAGAGCTGCGATATCTTCGTCATCAATGCCTGCTGCTGAAACCGCCTGTCGAGCGCACGCGTATGATTCACGATTTTTAGCTGGCTTTGCACCCGCAATTTTATAATAGCGGAGCGAAACGGCTTGGTGATATAGTCCGTGGCGCCAAGGGCCAGCCCCTTTTCCTCTTCGTCGGCATCATCAAGCCCCGTGATGAAAATAACCGGAATCCCGCGTGTTTTTTCCGAGCTTTTGAGCGCGCTGATTACGGCGTACCCGTCCATATCGGGCATGAGGATATCAAGCAAAATAAGGTCGGGCATATCCTTTTCCGCTACTTCAATGGCGTCCTGCCCGTCCCTTGCCACGTAAATGGTGTATTCGGGGCTTAAAATATGCGTTAATGCGATAATGTTTGATTTTTCGTCATCTACAATGAGTATGCTGTTTTTCTTCGCTTCACTCATGCTTTCGTCATCCCCTCCCTTTTAATTTTGAAAGCGTCTCAAGCGCGTTTTTAAAATCATACTCCTCTATTTGGTGTGCGAGCTCCTCCGCACCCGGGGCCACGCGGATCTCATCTAGAAGATTCATGCACTCGGCATTCCTGTCTTTGAGCAGGGGTTCTAATTTCTCAAATAATTCGCGCGTCTGCCCGGGATTTAACGGTTCGGCAAAGACAGTCTCCACAGGCGCTTCAAGTAGCGGCTTAAGCCCGTCCAGGACGGAACCCAGTTCGGTTTTGAGCGTCCCTATATGAAGCATGGCAGTCTGAATCTCCCCGTTTTTAATCAGGACTTCAATCACCGCAGCGATGTTTTGCAGCTTGGTTTCGCCAATCAGCCCGGCATTGCCCTTTAAGGTATGCACCAGCCTGCGCGCGAGCGTAAGGTCGTTTGCGGTAATAGCTGCCCTTATGTCGTCAAATTTGGTCTGGTTGTCCTGCGCGAAACTGATTTGCAGCTTTTTTTGCAGCTCTTCGTCCTCTTGGGCGGACGTCTGCTTACCTATGGCGGGCTTATCCACCTGCGGCAGGTATCTCAGCAGGCAGCTCCACAAATCCCATGTCTGGAACGGCTTGCCTATACAATGCAGAAAGCCTCTTCTCTTGTATTCTTCTATGTCGGTGGTCATGACATTTGCCGTCATCGCCACGACGGGCGTTCCCGTTTTAAGCGCGTTAATCTTCTCCGTGGCTTCAAACCCGTCCATGACCGGCATTTGCATATCCATAAAAATCATGTCGAAGGGGCTTAATCCTTTCAGCATCCGGCTTTCTACCATCTCATAGCCTTCCTTGCCGTTTTTCGCCACCTTGGACTTAAGCCCCACGCGCGCAAGATGCTCGCATACAACCTGCTGGTTCATCGAATTGTCCTCGCAGATTAAAACCTCGCCGTCAAACTGGGGCTTTTCAAGCTGGTTGAGCGCCGTCGGCCCAAATACGTCGTCAAATAAGCTTTCAGCGTCGGTGGTCTGAAACGTAATTTCAAAGCTGAACCTGCTGCCGGCTCCCGGCGTGCTTTCCACAACCAGTGTGCCACCCATCATTTCCACGATATTTTTTGTGATGGTAAGACCAAGGCCCGTGCCGCCATAGCTGCGCGTAATGCTGCTGTCCGCCTGCGTAAACGGCTCAAATATACTACTGACCTGCTCTTCCGTCATGCCGATTCCGCTGTCTTCCACTTCAAAATAGATGGTCGCATCGTTTAGGCTCATCTTCCTTACAGACGCTGAAAACGTGACCTCGCCGGCGGCTGTGAATTTTACGGCATTGGAAAAAAGATTCAAAAGCGCCTGATACAGCCTGACCGGGTCGCCCAATAACTGCTTTTCAACCAACGGCTCGCTGAACTTCAGCTCCAGCTTCTTTTCATGAATCTCCGGCAATATCATCGACTGGCAGTACATCAGGACACTGTGCAGGTTAAAGGGAACATTCTCCAAATCCATTTTACCGGATTCTATCTTCGAAATATCCAAAATATTGTTGATAATCCGCAGGAGCAGTCTTGTGCTTTCCCTGATTCTGGTGAGATACCCTCTTGTTTGCGGAGAAATATCGCTGTCCATCGCAAGCTCCGTAAGCCCCATAATGCTGTTCATGGGCGTTCTGATTTCATGGCTCATATTGGCAAGGAAAGCGGATTTCACGCGCAATGCCTCGCGGGCGGTCTCGGCCGCCTTGCGCAGTTCCTCCTGTGTTTTCAAAAGCTCTTCCGTTCTTGAGGCGACCATGCCCTCCATATTCTTTTGGAACAGCTTTAACTCCAGGTGGAATTTGATTCTTTTGAGCAAAACACCTTCCGCGATGGGCTTCAAAATGTAATCGACAGCCCCTAAGGCAAGCGCCTGCTCTTCTTTTTTGCGGTCGTCCGTGCCCGTTAAAAAAATAACGGGGATATCCTTCCATTCAGGGGTTGTTTTGATTTTCTCCAAAAATTCATAACCGTTTACTTTCGGCATTTCCAAGTCGAGCAAAATCAGGTCTGGGGTATGCCTTCTCATTAGCATATAGGCGGCCTCGGCCGACTGCGCGACCCGCACGTCGTATTTTCCTTCAAGGATTTGCTTTGTTATTTTTAATATGAATATGCTGTCATCCACAATCAATATATCGGAATTCATCGTAATGTCGTTATCTATCATATCAGCCATCCTTCCATTGTTTGCCGGCCGCGGAGTCCGTGCTTGCCTATATAGCCAACCAACTTAAAACCCAAAGCGTTTTAATGTATAGCTTAATATCCTCGTCGTCCAAATCCCCGTGCTTTTCGTAGATGCCCGAAAGCTCCCGGACCGCCTTTTCAGAGTCGCTTATGAATACTTTCGCCAGATGCTTGTCCTCCGTGGGGCGTGGTGTGGCCTTCGCGATGGAATGGTCGTTTTCATAACGCGCGGCTTCAATCACCCCGGGATATTGCTTATCGCGTACCCAATGGTTCAAGCAGGCGTTTAACTCCCGGATATCAACAGGCTTGGCGATAAAACCGTCAAAGCCATTTTGAGCGGTATTTACAAACGTTCGCTTCATGTCCGGGGCGGTAACGGTAATGGGCAAAGGTGTTGCGTCGAGAATCGACTTATACCAATACGCAAGCTCCTCGATTTTTGCCTTTTCCCCGGCGAGCTTTTCCTGCATCAGCTTTTGGGCGGCCCGGTAATTGCCTATGTATTGACGCATCAGGTTAGCTGCCTTCTGTTCATCTCGTGATAAACCGCCGGTGTTTATCGAGCTTTCGAAATCCGATTCGGCGCTTTCCCGGCAAGCCGTTCCAATTCAGCCGGCAGCCCTTTGATATCCGTTTCATCTTTATCGGCAATGGCTCTTGACATGTCGAAACTCCCTTTTAAACTTTATCCCTCAACCTGCGCGTTTTTTGCCACTTTTTGCGTGAAGCTTGCGGCTTGTCCCGCCTCGTAAAGCAATTCGGGCGTTGAGCATTAGTATCAACATGCCTTAATTTATCATATTTTCATAATGAATTCATGATACCATAAACCACCGCTAATGGCAAGAATTACGGCAATCATCTTCTTGAAACTGATTACCGGCTGAATCGCTAAATAGCAAGCTTTTAAAATCCGTATATTATAGCCGAACCACCCCAAAATTGCCACGTCTTAGCGGTCTATTTTCCGCCTCATTGCGTTGTCGCATCGCTTCGCGATGGTGTGAACTGCACATGAACGGGCGTTCATGTGCAGTTCACATTGCCGGGCGCTAGCCCGCCTGCGTCCTCCGCCTTGTGAGGCAAAAAATATCCCCGCTAATCCTGTGTCGATTTTGAGGTGGTTCGGCTATAAAAACGAGGATACCAAATTTGGCATCCTCGTTTTTTAGCGGTTGATTTTAAAATACCGGCACTACAGCGCCCTGATACTTCGCGTTGATGAATTCCCTTATGGGGTCGGAGGTAACGGCCTCTACCAGCTTCCGGATTTCAGGGCGGGCTTCGTCCCCCTCGCGTATGGCTATGATATTGGCAAATGTTTCAGCCGCAGCCGACGCGGCGCCTTCGGAAGCCAGCATGTCCTGCGGCGAAAGCCCGGAGCCAAGCGCGTAGTTCCCGTTGATGACGCCTATATCTACGTCGGGCAAAATACCGGGAATCAACGCCGCTTCTATTTCCTGAAAACTAAAATTTTGGGGGTTCGATACGATATCCCTTGGCGTAACGGTAAGCCCGCTGTCCGGCGGCAGGGTAATCAGCCCTTCCGCTTCCAGCAAAAGAAGCGCGCGCGCCTCGTTTGTGACGTCATTGGGGACGGCTATAACCGCGCCGTCAGGAAGCCCGGAAAGAGAAGCCGTCCTGCCCGGATACAGCCCTAGGGGCTCGAAATGCACTGCCGCGGCGGAGACGATGCGCGTGTTGTTTTCGCTGTTAAAAACCTCAAGGTAAGGCATGTGTTGGAAGAAGTTGGCAGCAAGCTCCCCGCTTTCAAGCGCAATGTTCGGCTGGACATAATCGGTGTATTCGATAATTTCCAGCGTAATATTCTCCTTCGCAAGCTCTTCCTTTACGATTTCCAGGATTTCCGCGTGCGGCACGGGCGTCGCGCCTACCCTCAGAACATCCGACCCGGAATTTCCCCCGGAACCGCAGGCGCAGAATAAAACAATCGCCAATGCCAATATCACGGCAAGCCTGCCGTATTTCAGTAAGTTCACAAGCAACACTTCCTTTTTAGATTATTCATATATGATTAGTATGTATTATATTTAATTATACACGAATGAATTAAATATGTCAAGTATAAAATTAAGAAGCTGCTGTCATAGATGAGAACAGCTTCTTAAAGGTTTTTGCCATGCCCTGCTCATAAAAGCTATTCTTTATTAGTTATCCCCTGTCCACAAAACGGGCGAGAACATTTCCCGCCATCTGGATTATTTGAACCATCAGCACCAGAAGAATCAAAGTGCCGATCATGACGTCGCTTTGATAGCGGTGATACCCGTAGCGGATGGCGATATCCCCCAATCCGCCGCCTCCGACTGCGCCTGCCATAGCCGAGTAGCCCACAAGGGTGATGGCGGTAAGTGCGACGCCGCGTATCAGCGACGGCAGCGCTTCCGGGAGCATGACGCCCAGAACCAGTTTAGGCATGGACGCGCCCATGGATTCCGCCGCTTCTATGACGCCCGGGTTCAGCTCCTTAAGCGAAGCTTCGATGAGCCTCGCCACAAACGGGACAGCCCCGACCACAAGCGCGACAACCGACGCCCTTGGCCCCAGCGACGTGCCCGCGACAAGCCTTGTAAACGGTATGAGCGCCACAATCAATATGATGAACGGAATTGAGCGGCCGATGTTGACGATTGTCCCTAGGACGGAATTGAAAACCGGCCGCGGTACAAGGGAGCCCGGCCCCGTGACGGTCAGCAGGATGCCGAGCGGCACCCCAAAGATATACGCGAAGAGGGTCGACATAAAGACCATGTAAAGGGTAGCCACCGTGCCTTCTATGTACAAATCGCCATAGCTTTGAAAATACTCAATCAATAAATTCATCGCGGTTCCCCTCCAGTCCCAGCAGCGTTCTGGCAATGCCGCTTTTGGCGCCGGTCAGCATCCGCCGCGTCTCGCCGCTTTCGATGATGCTGGTGTTGTCGATGACCGCCATTTTCCGGCAGAGTCGCTTTACCACGCTCATTTCATGTGTAATAACGACAATTGTGACGCCAAGCCGGTCATTGATTTCATCAAGCAGGCTTAAGATATTGGCGGTGGTCATGCTGTCAAGCGCCGAGGTCGGCTCGTCGCACAAAAGAAGCTCCGGGCTTGCCGCCAGTGCCCTTGCGATGGATACCCGCTGGCGCTGTCCTCCCGAAAGCTCGGAAGGGTAGTTTCGCGCCTTATCCGAAAGGCCGACCAATTCCAGCATCTCGCTTACACGCCGGTCCCGGCCGGTTTTTGGCATTCGCTCAATCTCCAGCGGAAAAGCTACATTTTTTTCCACCGTCCGCTGGGCGAACAGGTTGAAGTTCTGGAATATCATCCCGATCCTGCGCCGGTATGCGCGCAGCCGGCGGCCGGAAATCCCGGTTACGTCCTCCCCGTTAAACAGTATCCGCCCGCAGGTAGGCCTCTCAAGCAGATTGATGCAGCGTACCAGCGTACTCTTTCCGGCGCCGGATAAGCCGATGATACCCGTCGTATCGCCTTTTTCAAAAAGGATATTGATATCCTTAAGCGCCTCCACCGAACCGCTTCGGGATGTATAAACCTTACCTACGCCCACAAGCTCCAGCACTTTAAAAGAAACGCCCCTTTTATTGCTTATTTATGCAGCCGCCTGCAATCAGGTTATCCAATATATATTATGATATATGGTGTTTCCTGTCAAGAAAAAAGATATTATGCAAAATAAATCACCTTATAGCCGGCTTTACCCGCAATTTCCCCGCAAATAAAAATCCACCGGAAATTGGTGGATTTTTATAATTCATAATCCCATCTTAAATCAATTTCAAAATCTCGTCTGCAAATGCTTGCAGGATGAGATTGCAGGAAACCGCGCCGGCGTCCAGCACGCCCTTAGATCTTTCGCCAAGCCTGCTTGAACGTCCATACTTTGCTACAAGCCCTTTGGTGTGTTCCTTGCCCGACTCCGCTTTCGCTTTCATTTCCATAAGCGCCGCGGTAAAATCGCCGCCCTGCTTAACCGATGCCTCAAACGCCCGCACCGCCGGCTCAAGCACGTCTACCAGCGTTTTGTCCCCGACCTGCGCGTCGATGATTTCCTTAAGGCCGCAAAGCCCGTTTGAAAGCATTCCGGCAAATACCTTTTCATCGATTTCATCCTCTGCCGCATCCGCCATGTCTATAAAGATTGTGCCGTAAATCGGGCCCATCGACCCGCCGATCTCCGACATGAGAATGTTGCCGAGCGTATCAAGCGCGGCGGAAAAGGAAATATCCTCATTCTCAATGCGGGCCCCGCAAATCGAAAAACCTTTGTTCATGTTCGCGCCGTGGTCGCCGTCGCCAATCAGGCCGTCTACCTCGCTGAGATAATCCTTGTTTTGCTGCACGGCCTGAATCGCAGCCGTCACAATACGCTTGCCCTGTGAATTTCTAAATGAAGCCATATGTTAACTCCCCTATTTTTCTTATACTAATCTTAAAGCGTTGAAATAAATTGCGAGGATATTTTTTGTCTGGCTGGGTGGTGTCGACAATAGAACAAACCAGCGTCTTTTTGGCTGATTTTATCCCTTTTTTACTTGTCGCATCGCAAAGCGGTGAGGATGACGGTGCTGGACGGAAAATAGACCGTAAGTTATCGATTCTTTGGCGGGAGATTAGTATTAAATTGCTTAAGCCCCGGGCTGTCTGCTTCAAGGTCGAGCAAAGGTTTCAGCTCATCATCCATTTTCATCGCCGTAACGGTTACTCCCATCATGTCAAGCGACGTGAAATAATTGCCCACATACGACCTATACACCTTGATGCCCATTTCGGCAAGCAGCTTCTCAATTTCATTGTAGACGACATACAGCTCCATCACCGGCGTGGCGCCGAGGCCGGAAACGATAACCGCGAGCTCGTCGCCCCTTACAAACGGATAATCCCCGGCAATGATGTCAACCATACGTTTTGCCATTTTATCGGCGGTTTCAAGAGGGCACACCTCAATGCCCGGCTCGCCGTGATGCCCAATGCCGACCTCTATGGTGCCTGGGGCGATTTCAAAATTCGGATGGCCTACCGCCGGAAGCGTGCAGGGCGTAAGCCCGATGCCGATACTGCGGGTATTGTCAATCGCTTTTTGCGCCGCGGCGATCACCTCGTCAAGCGTTCCGCCGAGCGCCGCCTTCGCCGCTCCAATCTTCCACATAAACACCTCGCCGGCAACGCCCCTGCGCTTTTCGCGCTGATTCTCCGGCGCCGATGCCACGTCGTCGTTGGCGACAACCGTCTTTACCTCGATGCTATCCTTTTTCGCCATCTTAACAGCCATTTTAACGTTCATGTTATCCCCGGAATAGTTGCCGTAGAGGCACGCTACGCCCTTGCCGGCATCGGCTGCCTTTATCGCATCGTGAAACGCCTTGGCTGAAGGGGAGGAGAATATCTCGCCGACCGCCACAGCATCCAGCATATTGCGCCCAAGATAACCGATAAACGCAGGCTTGTGCCCCGACCCGCCGCCGGTAATCACGCCGACCCTGTCCACCGGCGCGTCCACCGCCTTCAGCACACGGGGATTCTCCGGAATCGTAGCAACCAAATCCCCGTGCGTCTTAACAAAGCCCTTGAGCATCTCATCCACGATATAGTCGGGGTCATTCATAATCCGCTGCATATGTAAGCCTCCATAACATTTATTTAAAGCTTTCCGTTTCAAGCCGCCGAATCGCCTGAACCTTGGGCGTGGAGCTGCCATCGATAAATTCAAGGGCCAGCCATTCCCTGACAATCTTTTTCGCAAGCTCCGGGCCAATCACCCTGGCGCCAAGACACAGCACGTTGGCGTCATTGCTCAGCCGCGCGCGCTCCGCCGAAAAGTTGTCGTGGCATACCGCCGCGCGTATACCCTTAAACTTGTTGGCTGAGATTGCCATCCCGATACCGGTGCCGCAAACCAGAATGCCGTCGTTTTGGTATCCGCCTTCGATGATTTTTTCAGCTACCCTCTGCGCGATTTCAGGGTAAACGGTGCTGTCCCCGGCGCTGTCAACACCCATGTTCACAGCCTCATAACCCAAATCCGCAATCAGGCGTATCAGCTCGTTTTTAAGCTCCACCGCCGCATTATCGCAGCCTATGTATATCTTTTTGTTGCTCATCATACGCTACTCCACATTTCTATGGCGTTTTTCCATTTTTTCAAAGGAAATGTCCCCGTTTTCGTCCACAAGCTTCATTACAATCATATCCAGCGTGATAAGCAGGCATTGCTCGAAAAGGTTCCCCATCGGCTGAATCGACGGCACTACTTCGTCCGTACCGCGGTATACGGCGGCGGGAATAAACAGTACAACATCCGCAAGCCTTTTCACGGCTTCATTGCCGGGCGAGCCGGTTATCACGGCAACCGTGGCGCCATGCTCTTTTGTTTTTTCGCAGACATAGTTGATATGCCCTATGCTGCCGCCGCCGATGGCCGCGACAAGCAAATCTCCCTTGTTGATGGAAGGCGTTGTGTCGTCCCAAACCCAATGGATTTCCTTGCCCATATGCATAAGCCGCATGGCAAACGCCCGCGTCATCATGCCCTCCCGGCCGACGCCGATGAGGAATATCCTTTGGTGCCCGCGGACAAGCTTCGTAAACCGCTCCGCCATCTGCCCGTCCAACCGCTCAAAGACCTGCCGGTATTCGTTTAAAATAATTTTCGCAGTTTCTTTTATATCCGTCATCATGATTCCCCGCCCTTACTTGATTGTTTTTTCGCCTCTATCTCTTTTAAAAGCTTGTTTTTCTGTTGTCTCGCGTCCATATTATCCGCAAGCTTGTTCGCAAACAAAAGGCCCAGCAGCATAACGCCCCATATCAGCCTTCTGGCGTACGGCGTGAACTGCCACAGGGTAAACGCACTTTGCAGCACCTGTATGCACAACAGCGCCAAAATAACGCCGGCGATTTTGCCCTTGCCGCCCGACGGGCTGATACCGGCAAGCACGCACACGAGTATCGCCTGGAGCAAATAGGTATCGCCGTAGCCCACCTTCGCGGAGTTGACCCTTGCGATAATCATAAGCGCCGCAAACCCCGCCATCAGCCCCGCGACCGCGTAGGCGACAGTAATCATCCTTTCGTTATTGATGGATGAAAACCGCGCGGCGGTGTGGTTTTCGCCGATAAGGTAAATTCGTTTGCCGAAGCCGGTGCAGTTCATGACAAACACCATCGCAGCCGCGATAAAAATCAGAAGCCAGAAAAGGTACGGTATACTGAGGAACGTTCCAGTGCCGAAGTCGGTAAAGAGCTTGGGAAAGCCGGTAATTCCCTGACCGCGTGTTGCAGCCATACTGATGCCCTGATACAGAATCATGGTTCCCAAGGTGGCGACAATGGGGTTTACCGAAAACCTTGTGATGAGCAGCCCGTTGATTGTCCCGCCCGCCGTGGCCACGCCAAGCGCCACAATGACGGCAAGGATAACCGCCACCGGTTCGGACAGCCCGCTTTTGGTAAGCACATATGCCGCCATGATACCTGAGAGGTTTGCGTTTGATACGATGGACAGGTCAATGCCTCCAAGCAGCATCACAATGCCCATGCCGAGCGCAAGCACCGCGAACTCCGAAATCTGGAACGCCATGCTGGACAAATTCCTTGCGTTGTACATCTTATCGCCAAGCATAACTGCCATGAGCAGCAAAATCGCGATTGTGACAAGAATCAGGACAGATAGCTGCAAATCCTTTGCCAGTATTGATTTTTGTTTTAATTTCAGCATTATCATTTCCTTCCCCTATTCCGTAAAAATGAACATTCTGCGGTTTTTTCTTCTTTCCTGATACGAGGTCACGATGATGCTGAATAAGAGAACAAGCCCTAGGAACAGGTTGTTCCAGGAGGACGTAAGCCCTAGGAAAATCAACGTGGTATCGGTGATATACATAATGGTTACGCCCAGTATTGTCCCAAGCACGGTGCCCTGTCCGCCGGATACGCGCGCGCCGCCGATGATGACCGCCGCGATGACCATAAGCTCGGTGCCCACCAGCGTAACGGGGTTGCAGCCGTTGACCTCCGTGATGTACAGCATACCCATGATGCCGCCGAGCACGCCCATGTATCCGTAGATGAACAGGCGGGTTTTCCAGATGCTGAAGCCCGCCCTGCGCGCCGCCTCCGCCGAGCAGCCCAGCGCGAAAATGCTTTTGCCCAGCATTGTCCGGTACAGGATAAACCATGTGAACGCCAGCGCGGCCACGATGAACACGAAGAATACCGATAGCCCCATGATGCCGCCGAATTCGTCCGGCATGGAGAAAAGCCTGGCTTTTCCAAACCGCGTGATAGACGACGGGATTTCAAGCGAACCGATATTCCTTGTGCCGACAAAGGTCGTCAGCGTCCCGTGGAACAGGCTGGAGGTCGCAAGCGTGATGATGAAAGGCTCCATATTGGTGGCGTGGATGAATACCGCGTTAAGTATCCCAAGCCCCAGCCCGATCGCGCAGGATACGGCAAAGGCGAAAAAGATGTTGTTTATGTTCCAATATATCATCAGCCTTGTCGCGGAATAGCCGCCGAATATCGCCACAGCCGTAAAGGATACATCGATGCCCCCGGAGATTACGACCAACAGCAGCCCGCACGCCACCATCATTGTGCCGGCGACCGACTTTGCCATATCGAAAAAGGTTGACGGCTGCAAAAAGTCAGGGTTTACAACCGATACCAGAACGCAGTACGCGGCAATAATGATAATCAGGAATTTTTCGGTGGTCAGCTCCCTTTTCCCGCTTCCTGTCATACGGCTTTCTCCTCCTTGTCCAGAGAGTGGAGGAGCGAACTGATGAAGCCCGAAATCGCCTGCGCGGCGTCATCCGATTTCATCTGCTCCTCATCAAAATGCTTTACGATCCCGCCCTCGAACATTACCAGTACCCGGTTGCAGTTGGCGACAATTTCCTCAACCTCGTCGGATACGATAATGACCGCCTTGCCTTCCCTGGCCAGATTCTGTATGTGCCCGTAGATATCGGATTTTGACCCGATATCCACGCCGACTGTCGGGGAGTCCAGTATAAACAGCTTCGGGTCTGTCGCGACCCATTTCCCGATTGCCACCTTTTGCTGGTTGCCGCCGGACAGCGTCTTAATCAGGGCCCGGGCGTTGGGTATGCGTACCCTGAAGCGCTGAATCATGCTGTCGGCAAGCTCCAGGCGCTTTTCGTTGTCAAGCACGCCGGCCTTCTTTGAAAACTTGTTAAGGATGACCGATGAGACGTTGTCAGTCATGTCCTTGGCTAAAAACAGGCCCTGCACCGCGCGCTCCTCGGGTACAAGCGCGATGCCCTTTGCCGCGGCCTCCACCGGGCTGCTTATCTTAACGGGGCTGCCGTTAAGGGAAATCTCACCGGAATCGGGCGGGTTTAGCCCGAATATCGACAGCATAAGCTCGGTTCTGCCGGAACCAAGCAGCCCTGTAACTCCCATGATATCGCCGGGGCGCACGTCAAAGCTAATGCCGGAATAGTTGCCCTTCTTCGTCAGCCCGTCAACGCTGAGTACAGGCGCCGTTTCCCCGCTTGTGCGGGTGTAGTGCGTATATTGGATGTCGCGTCCGGTCATGTAGTAGACCAGTTTTTGCCTGTCAAGCCCTTCTTTTGGCAAGTCCGCGACTTGTTTTCCATCACGGAAGATTGTGGCGGAATCCGCCACCGATAAAACCTCGTCGAGCTTATGGCTTATAAATACAACCGCGAGACCTTGCTTTTTCAGCGTGTCCACGATGGACAGCAGCTTTTGGATTTCCGTTTGGGTCAGCGCGGTGGTCGGCTCGTCCATGAACAGGATTTTAGCGTCCAGCGCAAGCGCGCGGCATATCGCGATAATCTGCCGGTTCGCGATGGAAATTCCCTGCACTTTTTTATTAAGGTCCATCGACACGCCAATCATACCCAGCGTTTTTTCCGCAAGCTCGTATATTTCCTTTTTGTTTATGATGCTGCGTTTTTCCTTGACCAGCTTGTTCATCGATATATTTTCCGCCACCGACATGTTGCCAAACAGGGATAAATCCTGGTAAATAACCTGTACGCCGGCTTCAATCGCGCTTCTGGCGTTGTGCTTATGGCACAGCTTTCCGTTTAGGTAAATCTCACCGCTGTCCGGGCTTTCAACGCCCGCGATGATTTTTACAAAAGTAGATTTCCCGCTTCCGTTTTCACCGGCAAGGCACCGTACCTCCCCGTCAGCGATAGAAACGTTAATGCCATCGAGCGCCTGAACGCCAATATAAGTTTTGCTGATTCCTTTTGCAACGAGAATATCCACTCAAAGGCCCCTTCCTTAAAACACCAAGGCGTAAGGCGCCGGCAGGCCGACGCCTTACACATACCCCGGGTAACAAATATTAGAATGTATACTGGTCGATGTTATCCTTGGTAAGTACCAGCGGCGCGTCACCGACAATCATATTGCCTTCCATAATACGGACATTCTTGTAACCGTCTTTGCTGAAGTCCATACCGGCTTCGATGGGCTCTCCCCTGATGACCTTAAGCGCGATTTCGCAGGAAACGTAACCGGCATCGGCGGGCCTCCAGCAAAGGCCGGCATCCATGTAGCCGTCCCTGATATACGCGCCGGACATGGACGGAACAGCGGTGCTGACAAGGGCGATATCCGACCTGCCCCTGTCCATCAGCGCCTGGGCAATACCCGCGCCGGAGGCGGCGCTGTCGGTGAAGCCTTTGATGTCGGGATGCGCCCTGAGGACTTCAAGCGCCCTGTCATAAGCAAGCTTGTTGTCGTTCCTGTCTTCAATCGGCTCGGGGGTGATGCATTCCATATCCGGATAATTCTCCGCGAGGTAGTCAATGGCGCTCTGCCACCAAATCATGTGGGGGGTCATAGTAAGCATCCCGACGAAGGACGCGAACTTGCCTTCCCCGCCCATGGCTTCCGCAAGGTATTGGCCGAAGCGGATGCCGTGCTCCTCGTTCGGGAACGCCTCAAGGTCCCAGTCAAGGGAATCCAGAATGTCGGGCGCTTCGTGTCCGATGACAACGATGCCGGCGTCGCGGGCCTTTTGCAGGACAGGGGCCATGGATTTCGTGTCGTTAGGAACAACCAGAATCGCGTCAACGCCTTGGGCAATGAGGTCTTCCACCATCTGCACCTGCTTGGCGGGGTCGCCGCCCTCAGGGGCGATCTGGTAAGCGTTTACGCCTGTGTCCGCAGCGAATTCATCGACGCCGATTCTCATGTCGTCGAACCAGGAAATACCCTCATGCTTGGCTACCATTACAATTGTGATGTCGCTGTTGTCCTTGGCTGCCGCGGAACTGCCGCCGCTTGCATCCTGCTGGGCGGGAGCGGGGGCCGGTTGTGACCCGCCGCCACAAGCGGCCAGCGAGGCCACCAGGCACATCATGATTACGATACTGATAATTTTTTTCATAAGTTACCTCCATTTTTATTTTATGCCGTTTTGGCATATTAACAAAATCCAAGAGCCTGAATCCATAAGCGAAAAGTGCCGGAATAGCGAGAGAATTTTTCGCCGGGCTAAGGAAATTTTTCGCTGGGATGCTTTGTGTATTCCAAGGAAAATTAACGCAGCATGATGGAAAATTTGTCGCTGTAACGGTGTTTTGAGTTATGAATACAGGTTTTAGAATCTTTTAAAGGAGATGCCGTCGGCCGGGTAATCCAGCAGCTCCTTAAGCTCGCTATCCAGCTTCATCAGCGTCAGCGAAGCGCCCATCATGTCAAGCGAGGTGAAAAAATCCCCCACGAACGACCGGTATATTTTGATTCCCTGTTCCACAAGGCGGTCATGTATCCGGTCATATAAAATGTACTGCTCCATCAGCGTTGTCGCCCCAAGCCCTGAAATCATCACAACCAGCTCGTCGGATTTTTCCGGCCTCAGCTCACAGAGCGTTGCGTCAAGCATGATATCCGCCGTGCCGCTTGCCGGCTTTAACTTGCATACGTCAAGGCTGGGGTCGCCGTGGTGCCCTACGCCAACCTCCATGGTGCCTTCCTCGATGCTGTAATTCGGGCGCCCGGTAAGCGGGATAATACATGACGACAGCCCGACGCCGAAGCTGCGGGTGTTATCCACCGCCTTTTGGGAAACGGCAATCACCTCGTCTAAGCTCATTCCCTTTGCCGCCGCCGCGCCGCCAATCTTCCACATGAAAACTTCGCCGGAAATGCCTCGGCGTTTTTCCTTTTTATGCGCGGGAGCCGACGCGACATCGTCGTTTGACACGACGGTTTTTACGGTTATATTATCCTTTGCAGCCATTTCGATTGCTTTTTGCACATTGGCGTTGTCCCTTTCATAGTTGCCGAACAGGCAGGCCACGCCGTTGCCTGAGTCCGCGCATTTGAAGGCGGCGTAAAACTCTTCCGCGCTTGGCGGGACAAAGATTTGCCCCGCCGCGACGGCATCAAGCATATTCATCCCGATATACCCGATAAACGCCGGATTGTGACCGGAACCGCCGCCCGTTACAATTCCCACCTTGCCGGCAATGGGGGCATGCTTGTATTTTAAAACCTGAAGATTTTGCGATGGCCTCACGACGCTTTCGGCATGGCATTTTGCGAATCCCGAAAGGGATTCTTCAACCATCTTATTGGGATTGTTCATGAATTTTTGCATGCCGTCCTCCAAAAGTTAAGTTATTGCTTTAATCGCTCCTGAAATTTCCGCTCAAGGGTGGTTCAGCTCGTTATATTTCCTGATATAAACATCAATTTCCTTGTCGGTAAATTTTTTGCTCCGCTTGCCGGAAATCACAAACGGTTTTAATGTGCGGTAGGTTTTAATCAGGCGCCCGTCGCTTAAAAAGTCGCTTTTGCCTTCGGCAACCGCGCTTATATGGCAAAATAACTGGCCAAGCCGGAATTCATCCTTGCCTAAAAGCGCCGCCATGTCGATGTTGGCGAGTTCCTCCTCCTGAAGCCCGAATTCCTCTTCCTTCTCGGCGATGATATCTGAAATTGCGACATAAATATTGATAAAGGTTGAAATCCGAAGGTCATTTGATCGGTTGTACTTTTGATTGAACCCTGCCGGGTCCCATCCAATTTTTTTGCTGATTTCGCTGTTGCTTATCCCGTATTTCGCCGCAAGCAGGTTGATATTTCCATATACCTGATTTACAAGTTTTGCTTTGATTATTTTTTTAAACGTAATCTCCTCGAATTCAGTCATATGGCACCACCTATATTTTCGGCGAATCTTACACATAAATATCGATTGCTATATATGTTCACTATTATAACCTCCTAATCGCGGGAAATTAATATGCATAAAAGCTAATAAGATAGCCTATTAGCTCATAGTTTTTTAAACCGTTCGATGATATGATTTATTTAGATAGGAACTCGCCTTATTGTTCGTATCAAATGAAGAAAGGATAGAATTGCAAATGAAAACAGTAAAAAACAAGCAGGTTCTTGTAGCTGCGGATTTCGCCGGGTTCCCGCTCAAAGAGGCCGTTGTCGAGCATTTAAAGTACAAAGGCTGGGAGGTAACGGATATTGGCGTGAAATCTCCTGACGAGGAAAATCCCGAAATGTTCCACAGGCTTGGACTGAGGGCCGGCGCAAAAATCGCCGAGAAGGAATTCGAGCGGGCGCTGCTTTTTTGCGGCACAGGCATGGGCATACATGTCGCCGCAAGCAAATGCCCCGGTGTCAACTGCGCCGTGGTGGAAAGCGTCGCCGCCGCCAAACGGTGCATCACCGGCAACAACTGCAATGTTTTGTCCATGGGCGCTTTCTATGTTGCCCCGCGCATGGGCTTTGAGATTGCCGATGCTTTTCTTGAGAACAATCTCGGCGACGGCTACGAGGACTGGAAAGGCTTCTATGAATTCCATAAATTCGCATGTGACGAGCTTGATGCATTTGACTATGAGGAATTCAAGAAGAACAATTTTGAGTTTAAGAATCCGGCAAATGTTCCTATGGACCCGATTCCCAAATAAAAAAATGCGCAGTATCGCGGTCTTTGTCATTACCATATTGTTTCCTTTTATTTATTGAAAAGACCTTCTTTCGATTGATATTTTAAGCCCTGTAAAACGCAACTACCGATTTATAAACACGAAAAAACCGCTATTATCGTAATGATATAGCGGTTTTTACTTGGTCGAGCGTATCGACCCAAATACGAACCTTTTTTGTTTAGCTAATGGGGTTGTGGTGGAGGTTATCCTCTAGTATGCTGGGATTTGGGGGTATAAAGGGGCAGGGTATGCGGCGATAGGTTTATTCAGAACTCTGAGTTGATGCAACTTTCAACAGTCCGCTGTCAATGTCAAAATATCGTTCGCAGTCGCAATAACCGCTTTTCTCATATTTACGAATCTGCTTCTTGTATTCATAGTAAATTTTTTCAGCGGATTTTAATCGCTTTTTTGTTGCTTGCAACATGTCTTTCTTACGGAGATGCTTTTTGAACCGACTGTATCGCACCCTCGTGCCATCCAGATTTCATTGCTTATGAGATCTGTTTTAGAACGCTTGAGAGCATTAAAAGTTTCCTGTACATTTATATTAGTTAAAAGTCTCGAAAATTGCTTGTCCAATTCCCCCATAGTTGCCACCCCCAAAAGACTAAGAGCGCACCCTTTAGAGGTACGCCCCATGCGACAACCTATTTTTGGGCGGTCATTGTCGCATATCTCCACGCCCTTCCCAGCAGTGCTGGTTGATTTGTCTCCCGACTGTGTACAGCCGATCGATCGAACAGAAAGTCAAGCGTTATCCTTATCATTTGTATGATTTGCATAAGCATAAGCATATCCATTTCCGACGATGTTCCAGAGTTGCATTTATTGCATATATCGCAATTATACCACAGCTGGAACCGCTCTAGTACAGTGTTAAAACAAAATCAATCATAAAACTGGATAAAGCCTTTTGAGCTTAATGCGAGCATCCACAGTAGTAAATTGCCAGTCGACACATTTTACACAAGAATTACGCTTAAGTGACCAC
>Ga0099364_10005220_pt1 | contig 19390 bp, 13 predicted proteins | sample TergutTh196P3_FD_73070 | JGI IMG/M metagenome (GOLD analysis project Ga0099364, IMG submission 73070) | Microcerotermes parvus P3 segment gut microbial communities from Pointe-Noire, Republic of the Congo - Th196 P3 | ecosystem: Host-associated > Arthropoda: Insects > Digestive system > Gut ...
TGCTGGCTTTTAGGGCGGGGGGGAGGGTTTTCTTGTCCGTTTTTTTTTTTAGTGTTTAAAAAAAGGACCCCGTCCCCGCGTCTTACGCTCTTACGCTCTTACGCTCTTACACATCTTATCAGCTAATCATCGTCTTCCGCTTCCGGGTTTGGCTTGGGCTTTTTCCGAAACATCCATATAACAAATGCTACGCCTACAACAACCACGATAACTGGAACGATTAACGGTGGCATGTTAAAATTGCCATCAGATGGCTCCGAAGGTGACCATTCAGGATTATCCGCAGGTGGCCATACTATCACATCGGCAGTCTCATCGTATATTCCGTCCAGCGACCAGTTTGCCGGCTTTGGAGCAGGGTTGAACGAGGGAATATTGCTGTTTCCCGGGTCACTCAGGCAAATCCACTCGACTAAATACGAAGTCTCTGTTTGTCTGTCATAATATGCGTCGCCCAAAATCTCTTCGCCGATTCCATCAGAATACACATATTCAAGGTCAATACTCGCGTATCCCCACTCCCTGCCATCTTCATCCATGTAGGCACGATGAATAGCAATGTCCTTAATCTTGAAATACTCATCATCAATAATACGCTTTTCACCGTCAGACCCGGGCCATTGCCACAAAACAAGTCTGTCGGACGACAAAATCGCATCACTGCTTCCGGTGTAAGTATAAAAAACGTCATTGTTGAGGGCTTCAAAGGCGCGAAAATCATAGGCCACCAACAACTCGTCCATAGGAATCCAACCGGGTGGCTGATAAGTGTGGCTGAATGACATAACACCCCAATATTTGCCATTGTGAAGATATGTATGCGTTATCGTGATGATTTCACCATTCTTGAAAATGAAGAAATCGCCCTCGAATGTGTATGGTTTATCGTCGCGACCACCGGGACTCGTACCTCTATATGAGCGTGCTGTTGACACGCCTTGCTCCGAACCGGGTTCATCTCTAGGGACAACGAAGCCTGAAGGACTGTTTACAACAAATCTTTCGCCGCCATTATAACTTTCGCCTTTTTTTCGGTTTTGTCTTCATTTTTGCGAAGAAAATCATTGCCTGTGACAACATCGGCAAGCGAGGTAAGTGTAGGCATGAGAAGAAAACACATAATCAAAATCGCAATAATTATTCTACACATATAGAAATTTCTCCTATGTAAACACTTGAATCAACACGCCTATTCCGAATGAAAAAGCATTCGCGGCGGCTGAAAACAGAAATGGGCGGCGAAAACAGCGTCCGTATTTTTTGTAGCAATATCCCTCGGTCAATACGGCGAATAGCTCAAGCGGTATCAACACAACGTATGGATTCCAATCCGTATAAAACGCCACCAGCCAAAACGACAACACCACAACGGGATTTGTAAGCACATTGACCAGCAAAAGGAGCATGAAATCCTTCTTGTCACGCTTGCCAACAATCAGAAAAAATCCCGCTTCAAGTACAATGGTCAGTGCTAATGAAATCGCTAAAGAGGTAAGAAGCACCCCGCCCATACTTAAACCATTCCTTTCCACTGCACAAAACCACAAGTGTCTGCGGCCTATCAAGCAACCGTCCAAAAAAGCCCTAAAAACTCCGTCATTGCGGCCTCCGAGCCGCAATCCCCCCGAAATCCACAGGGGATTCCGTGTCAAGCACGGAATGACGAGGCTTTTTGGGGTAGGTGTGAATAGCAACAGATAACACGCTAACTGCTATAATCCTTCGTAACCCCCGCCTACTGACAACTATTTCAAACCTTAGTCCTCCGCAATCCCAGCCATAGAAGAACGAAAGACACTGCTGCAAGAACCGCGAACAACCAAGACGCGCTCGATGATACTTCAACGCTAAGATATACAGGCAGAAAACCGAGGAACAGTCCGAATGTCAGTAATCCGAACGCGAACCCTTTCGCTCCCGGTACGATTTTTGCCAACGCCCAAAGCGTAATCGGCATCGTCATGTTAAATAATAAGACCGCCGTGACACCTGCAATCGGAATCGTGGGGAGCAAGAACAACAACGCGGCAATACCTAATGAGATGAAAGCAGCCTTTTTCAAACCGAACCAATCAGCCGCAAAACCGCCAATAGTCTTGCCAAACACCACGGCGCATATTAATGCCGTTCCCCAATAACCGATACCTTTCCACGAAAAATCCAAGCTAAGACCCACAAAAGAGCGGAGACATACGACAAGAAAAAAGCATCCAACAGCGATAAGTATTTGTGGAGAATTAATGCCTTTTAGCGATAATTCGGCGTTTTGCGGATACGTCCCTCTTTGTGCCTTGTATATCAGAAAAATAAGTCCAGCCGCGATGATTATTGCCAGCGGAATGAGAAAAACGGAAAATTCGCTACCTTTGCCCAACATTGTCCCATAAAAAACCCCAAACGCGCCGGGAGAAACAAACACTCCAAGAGCGCCAAGTTTCTTCTCGCTGATATTTAAAACGTCGATTCCACCGCCGATATGGAACATAGCATTGCCGAGCCCTATGACAACAACCGCCGCAATAGGAAACGCTGCAAGCCCATAAGCTGCCCCGACCAAGATACATCCCACAATCGCAACGAGATAATTTCGGTTCAACTTATCGGCGATAAGGCCAATCGGCATCTGCATGGCAAAGGCGCAAAAATTATAAAGCAGAACGCAAATATACCCGTCCGGCGTCCCCGCGACAAAACGAAACATCAGAAAGGCGCAAGCAAAATCCACTAAAAAATGCGCGACGGAATATACGGAAACCAAGCTCCAGCGTTTGAGCGTATATGTTATCATTTTTGCCTCCTGTCAAACATTCGCTAATACCCAACGTAGGGACAGCCGCCCACGACCGTCCGTTGTGGGGAAGCCGCAAAGTGAAAATGGGATTGCTTACGATAAAAAGTCTGCAAAATTATCCTTGTTAATAACTTCAAACGAGCTTTCAGGGTACGCCTCCTGAAACGCTTTCGGCTGCTTTACTTTCGCGGCTGGATTCCACTTGAACTCATACGCTGACAAATGCCCGTCCTGTTCTTCGATGTAGTCAATCTCCTGTTGAGCCTGAGTGCGCCAAAACCACGGATTCGCATAGCTTCCGGAGTATTTATTATGCTTAAAACGTTCGCTGACAAGGAAGTTCTCCCATAGCTTACCCACATCGTCACGCAATTCGATAGGGCGGAAATCTGCGATGAGCGCATTGCGGATTCCATTGTCGGTAAAGTAGATTTTACGGCTCGCTTTCAACTCGTTGCGAAGATTTCGCGAGTAAGAGCGAAGTCTGAATATAACAAATGTCTGTTCCAATATATAAATATATTTATCGACTGTTTTGTTGTCCAGCCCGCATATCTGCCCTAACTCCGTGTATGATACTTGTGAGCCGATTTGAAATGCTAACGCACGGAGCAAGCGGGCAAGCTGGTCTGATTTTTTTATTCTACTGAACGCCAGTATGTCTTTGTATAGATAGCTGTCTGATAACTCTTGCAGTAGGTGACGCTCTTCGCCGGGGGAGGTTACTATGTCGGGATAGTATCCGTATATTAGCCTGTGCGGAAGCAAGTTCTTTTCAGAAATTGAGCCGCTGTGTTCAACCATTTCCGCGAATGACAGAGGAAAGAGCGTGAATTGCCTTTTGCGCCCGGTCAGCGGTTCAGTTGTTCTGTTCGCTAAATCCAGTGATGAACTCCCTGTTGCTACAACTTTGACTTGCGGAATATTGTCAATAATCAGTTTCAGGACTATGCCGATGTCCGGTATGCGCTGCGCCTCGTCGATTACGATTATACTATACTTGCCGATGGTGATACGCAACTGTTCCACGCTCTGCGGAGTGAGCAGCATTTGAGTGTTTGACGCATCACCATTCAACCATAAGACATCGCTGCTATCCTCAAACAAAGAGCGCAACAAGGTCGTTTTGCCGACCTGCCGCGCTCCCAACAGAATTATCGCTTTTTTTCCGGAACATATCTCCCGCCGGATACTCTTTTCAATAGCGCGAGCAATCATACATCTCACCTCAATACAAGAATAACATATAAATCACAGGAATGCAATCCCCTAATTACAAGATATTTAAGGAATTGCAGCCTCTAGGTGCCTACTAAGACGCGGGGACGTTCTATCATCCGTAGAGCATATCTAGGCTAAACAATGCAATGCCGTTTCCTGCAGCGTAGGCCTTTGCGGAGTTGCTGAACCCGGATTTTGAAAACACGAATAAGTATTTTTCCTTGTACTGCTCGAAGATTGAACTCTTTTCTTCGAGCCTTGTGAGCACATCCGATCCAATGCCAGCATTAGTCCACTTGCACTCACCAAAAATAGCACTTTTGCCAGCATCCGCGAGGATATCAACCTCTTCCTGAGCCTTTGTTTTTGGGTTTGTACCCCACCATCTGCCAATGCCGCTGAACATGAACGGCACTAGCGCGGTTCCGTTTTGTCGTAACATGTATTCACAGCAGACATCCTCGAAAATGCGGCCCAAATACGAAGGTAAACAGGGCAGTATATGGTATTGAAACACTTGTTTTCCCAACCCTGACTCAATATTGGTCACGTTTTGAGGGATAAAGCGGAACCAAAATCTAAACATATTGTCCATGAGGGCGTATATGCCATTACGTCGCGTGTCGATGCCGTATGGAAGCTCCTTGCGTATTATTTGCAAATCAAGAAGGGACTTTAGATATTTTGAGCATTTCTTATTATCCTCCCCGGACTTCGTGGATATTTCGTTTAGCTTGCTAGCCCCATTGGCAATCGACGTAATAATAGTATTGTAAACAGCAGGCTCCCTGAGTTCCTGTTTGAGAAGGTTCTCAGGCTCTTCGTACAAAACTCCCGTTTTTTTGAGAAAACACTCGTATATCCCCTCGGCTATATCGCCGTGTTCCGCTGCCGCTCTAAGGTACTGCGGGATTCCACCGCAAACCGCATAAGCCAACATCTTGTTTTCAGGGGACATTTGAGGAAAGAATAAGCCTGAATCATAATAGTCAAAAGGCTTAATGTGGAGTTGCACAGATCTGCGACCATACAGCGGGCTGTTGTAACCCAGCACCTGATTTTGCATAAAGCTCATTGATGAGCCACATAGAATCAGAAATATGTTTGACTGATTGAATTGGGTATCGATATGTTTCTGCAAAATTGAGGAGATTGAAGGGTTTCCAGAGACCAGATATGGATACTCGTCGATAGCAACAACAATTCTTTTTTTCGCAGCTTGATTTGATAGATATTCAAACGCATGGTCCCATGAAGCAAAGCTCTCAGGCATATAACTAGGAGCGGGAAATCGCTCAAAAACTTTAACGGAGAAACTTTCCAAGGCGGTTTTGTCGTTATGCTCGATTGATATGTAGAAAATAGCATCTTTGTCTTTTATGAACTCCGTTATCAGCGCAGTTTTCCCCACTCTGCGCCGCCCATAGATAACGATAAATCTAAAACCTTCCCTCAGATATTGGTTTTGCAACTCGGAAAGCTCAAATCGACGGCCTATAAACACGAACACGTCCTCCTTCACTATCGTTTTCTTGTTAATCTACTCGCAAGTAGCCTACTCACGAGTAGATTATATCGTAAGCTAGCGCAAATGTCAACAACTTGAGCAAGACGCGGAGATAAGACGCGGGGACGGTTCTCTTGTCTTACGATATGATCGAGACAATAGAACCGTCCCCGCGTCTTAGAAGCTTTGCGTTGTCAAGCGTTTTTTATTACTCCAACTTTCATGACTTACACCCTTCATCTCCTCTACGTCTTTGGGGCTGTAATATCCATTGGGCGTGGAGTACCCGTATTTCCTAATTCTTTCGGCGAATGGGTTCTTAATTGCACCTGTCAAGTTGTAATTATCTTTCATAGTAATTGCCCCCATACTCTGCGTGTTCTGATTTAGTGGCTTTTCTCGCAAGTTTATAGTACCAAACATTAGTACGTTAGTAAATCCCATTAAGCAATCACTTGGCGACTAACTCTCAACACTGTGGCTTATCAGTATTAAGGTAATATTATCATAAAACGAAGTCGAATACAAGTATGAAGAGCTCATTATATGTGCCGCTAGAGCAGCATGACCCGTTCTCTTGTCTCGTGATACGAACGAGACAAGAGAACCGTCCCCGCGTCTTAGGTTTTCTTGCGGATGGCGTATTTCCATATGAATCGCACTGACTGGATTATTAATAGGACGAATAATATGGGTGTGATTACTATTAGTATGGGTAGGAAGATATTGTTTGATCTGATTGCTTCGGATTGGATGCTGCTTTCCGCCAGTCTTTCGGCGTCGGGGCCGTCTACGCGGACGCCCCTTACGAGAAGTCTATGGGTGTTGATTCCGTAAGGGGTGCATGTGACTATCGTGCAATAGTCCATGTTCGGGTCAATGTTCAGTTCGCGCAGATTGTCCGGGTCTACCCTGAGTGTTAGGTCAACCTGATACCAGAGAGATTCACCAAGGACGTTTAGCACGAATGAGTCGCCGACTTCAACGCGGTCGAGGTTCGTCAGCAGGGTCGAGGTCGGAAGGCCTCGATGACCTGTTATCACGGCATGAGTTCCCGGCCCTCCGACCGGTAGGGATGTGCCTTCGAAGTGGCCTAGGCCAATCTGCAGAACTCCTTCGGACGTTCCATGGTAGATTTGGAGATTCACGCCTATAACGGGAATCTCCAGAGTACCTATGATTCCATCATGGCTCACGTTCAATAAGCTCATGTACTCGGCGTAATCCGCGTCTGACAAGTTATAACGGTCGCGTTTGCGGCGCAGGGTTTCGTTGTATGCTTGCGCTGCTTCGCGCATTGCATTTAGGTCGCGTTCGCTCATATTTCTGACATTTTCGCGGTAGGTGGTGACTGCTCGGGATTGATTGATGGAATTAATGTAGTCCGCCACATATGGGTATAAGAGTATGGCGAGGCCTATGAGAAAAACCACGAGTATCACAATGGTCAAAAGATGTCTTCTCATATCACTCACCCTTGGGCGGTCTTCGACCGCAATTGATAATTGTTGTGTATGCTCCGCAGAGTGCATCAGCCTATGTATGCGAATGAATTCAGTGGCCATATCCTGAAGATTGCTTTGCCTATGATTTGGCTCTCGCGTACCATTCCGATGTCTTGGTCGCGGCTGTCGATTGACGTTGCGCGATGGTCGCCTAGGACGAAAAACTGGTTCTCTTGCACCAAGCTCGGTAGTTCCGTGCTTACCTCGCCTGCGTTGTGTTCGCTTATGTAGGGTTCGTCCAACGGGAAGTTATTGAGCACGACTGAGCCGTCGTCTTCAATGTCCACTAAGTCGCCTGCCATGCCTATTACTCTCTTAATCAATACTTGGTTTCCGTGATGAAATGCTATTATGTCCCCATGGCCGATTTCACCGATTGTTGTAAAAACCAATACATCGCCATCACTGAGCGTTGGTACCATGCTGCCTCTTTGCACTTCGAGCACAGGCAACCAAATGTTTAGCACTAGGGTCACTATCGCTGCTATGACTATAAGGACGCCAAACATTCCTCGTATATTTCGGCTGATATCGCGCTGGCGAATTACGCGGCGCCGCTCATTTTCAAGCTGCTGCGAACTGGGGCGTTCCGTCGACATATCAAATTGTTTCATGACAATAACCACCCCATCGCTTCGAACATTGTGAGTTTGTGACGCATTTGCCTACCTTCTGGCGCGTCTGGGAAGCCGCGCCCTACAATGGGTTTGTGCTATTTGCCGATCCGTTGCCGATTGTCGGACAACCTCTGGCCAGAGTGTCTGACAATCGTAACGCGGTGCGAGAACCACCCCGCCGTCTGCGGACGGCACCCCTCCAAGGAGGGGAATTAGCGGCTTAACCAACCCAATTCCCCTCCTTGGAGGGGTGGCGCGTAGCGACGGGGTGGTTCATACGCAATTGTGCCGATTGTCGGACAGCCTCGGGCGATTGATAATCACCCCTACAAAGGTACGATGAATTAACGCCTTAACCTATATTGACATTGCTTCGTTGTCTATCAAGGTAGTAGGTTTTTAAGGCTTGTCGTGCTTATTCTTCTTCGGAATTCATCGCGTGCTTTTTCTGTGGATTCGACTTGCCAGTTATAGGCTTCATACAGGTCGGCTATCATCTTTTTTGCCGAACTAACTACTTTGTCGTGTATGAACTCCGCTTCTTTTAAGCGATTCAAGGCGTTCGCTTCCATCTGTGCGATTCGTTCGTTATCGTTGTTCGAGGTGACAGGGAATTTCTTGATGTACGCATCCGCAGCGTCTTGCGCTGCTTTAAGTACGCCGTCGAAAAGCTGCTTCTCTTTAGCAAGCCGCGCTTTTTCAAGTTCGTCTGTGAGGCGTTCGATTTCCTTTTCCTGCAATATCATGAGGTCAAGCATTTGCACCTTTGACAGTGATCTTATTTCCTTGTCAGTCATGTTTATGACCCCCTTTTGCAATTCATAATTCATAATTCACAATTCACAATTAGCTGTCGGTTAGTGCCTAGCGAAAAAACGGAGTTAATGAAAAATAAGAAAATCGTACTCTCGTCTACTGAAAACTGATAACTGATAACTCGCGGTCGAAGACCGCTCTGTGTTTTGCGTCTCTTTGTTTTCTTGGTGTAGTTGATATCATTACAGGCTGATTAGTGACGGCTTTTCTTCTCTTTTCACTTGGATTATACCATATATTAATCATTATTTATCACGATTCATGATTTATTTACATATTTTATTTATTAAACGTAATATTTATGATATTGGTGATATTTTGGTCGTTATTCGTTTCTTACGTAAGGAGGACACCCCTTTGGAGGTGTCCTCCCTGACCGTGTTTGATGGGCGATTGAAGATGAATCATTCTTTTCTAGATTGTTTTACCAGTAAGAAGCCTGCAGTGGATGATAGTATGCCGAAAATTGTTAGTAACTGGATAGGCCAGAGCAGAAGGCCTGTTTGTGGGAGGTCGGCTAGTGGTGGGGGTGGGAGTTCTACTTCTTTGTCGTCAGGTTCATCGGGAGGCCAAGGTTCGAATGGGGGTGGTGGAACATCTACTGTTGTGTCGTCCGGTTCCGAATCCGGTGGTGTTGTGGGTGGGCGCGGTGGTCTTGGGGGCGGTGTTGGGCGTGTCTCGATTCCAAATTTTAAGCTCGCAGTAGCTACATCGCTCACTTCCCGCGTTTCCCTGTCATAATACGGCAGGGGGATCATTGAAGGTGATGCGGTGACGCGGTATCCATTCACATAACCTGTGTTCGCGCCCTGCACCACAAGGTACAGCCATCCTGTTGGGAGTTCGGAGAACACCGCTGTGCCGGTGTTCGACGTGAGTTGATCTTGGCGGTACGGTTGCAGCGAGTTTTGCCTTGCCCACTGGGCTAGTTGGCCTGCTTGCTTAAAGTGTTCTTCGTTGGATATGACGCTCTCAAGGTTCACCCCGGAGCCCGCGAAGTCGGCGGTGAGGGTAAAACTGTATGTTCCACGCAAAAGTGTTACCTCCGCAACGCGGTATAGTCTCAGGTAAACTCCGCTGTACGCCCTGCCGTTGCTGTCTTGAAGCAACACAGTAATGACGCCTGTGTCCGCAGGAGCGCCTGTGGCATATATGGTTGGTAACATCAGCGCTACGAACAGCATCACGAGTATGGTAATTAATATTCGCTTTCTCATCTGCTTATCCCTCTCCCCCGTTGTATGGTACGCACACCGGGCTTCTCGATTGCAATACGTTTTCGTTTGGGACACACACCGGGCATCCCGATTGCAATGCCGTGTTTTGCGAGTCACCCGATGTGCGACCCTTACTGATACACTTTTTTCTGTGTCCCTATGACGGGGTCAGTGTTTGCGGTTTTTTTCTTGGCGGGCGAACAGAGTTCGCCCCTACAGTTAATTATTGTATGCTTTGCGGGTTTTTGCCATTGATTTGCGGACTATTAGGGTTATTACTGCGCCGGTCATGACCGTTAGGCCGACAACGATGAATATTGTGCGACCGATGCCGCCTGTGCCGGGGAATATTGTTCCGCTGCTGTTTAGGACGCCAACTACGTCTGTTTCGTCGCCATCTTGCTCGATGTGGTATACGCCCATGTCGCCTGCTACTATGGGATTGTCGCTCGCGCTGTCATGTATGACATCTACTACGATTGGGGCCGGCAAGAGGTTGAACTGGGATGGCGTGTATGTCTCGATTAACTCATATTCGCCTGCGTCGGTGCCTATTACCTTTACATAACCGCCTGCGGGGGAGGTGAGAATCAGTGTGTAATCGCCTACGGCAGGGGCTGCAATCTGATTGCCGGCCTTCGCCGATGCATACATTGCCCCCAGAGCGGTTTTCACTGCGCCGGACAAACCGTCATATGATACGGCTCTGTATGTGGCTACGCCGCCAACAAGCCCTTCATACTCGAATACCACGAACAGATAATTATCGCCTAAGAAGAAATCATCGAAATAGTAATTGTCGGTGGGGTTGTATTGCAGCAGGAACTGCGCTTCGGCAACAGGGGTATCATCCTCGCCTGTGTATTTGAAAATATCAACATCAAAGGTGTAAACAAATACCGTCTCCCACGGGGTCTCGCCTGTCTTGCCTGCTCCGGTGTCGTATGGGTTGTTGCTGTACTCCAGCTTCGCTTCGTTTAGGTTGCGCTCGGGGTTGTCGTCAGGACCAATCAGCGCGTTTTTGTTGAGCGTCGCGGAGTATTTTACTTGGATTGCCGCGCCGTAGGGCAGATTTACGAAAACTTCGGGGTTAAAGCTGATCATGAAAGTGAGGCCTGCCGGTTTTGTGATTGTGTAATTGGTGACTGCGCCTGCTGTTGCCGGATAAAGTGCGCCGTTTAAGAATACCTCGATGTCGTCGTTGAAGGTCAGTCCCGCGCTCATCCTATCATGTATGATGAACCAGTACTCATCATAGCCTGTCATATCGGGGACCATCGTGTCGAGCTTGAATTCCGCGATGTTGGATGTGCTGATGTCGGTCCAGTCTATCCAGTCATTTTCGCCATGGTTGTACACTGTCTTCGTAATCTCAGGTGCGTCTGCTTTCAGGGGGATTGTGAATGTGCCTGCGGGGTTTCCGTTGAAATCGTCTACCGTCACGAGAATGCACAGTGATGTGACCTTGTCACCGCCCTTGGCGATACCTTCGCCGAACACCACATAGTAGCCGTTTGCGAGTCCTGCAAATTGCACATTAGTGCCGTTTAGTGTGCCGCTAATCTCTGTTGCGTTGGGGGTGATGCCGTCGCCATCGCCATATTCCTTAAGCGCGATTGCCAGGGCTCTCATAAGTTCATCCTTGGTTGCTCCTGCTACCAGATCGCCGATGTAGTTGAGCAAGCCTTGCAGATCGGGTGAATAGGGCGCTGTTGAGGCTATGCCGTTGGCTGTCATGAATCCTGCCACGTTGAATCCGCTAAATTCAGGGTTGATCGTATAACTGAAGTTGCTGCCGTCTGCTGTTGTTACTGTGAAAATTTGGTATGCGCCGAAGTCATTGTCATCCAGAACGAGCCGTGCGGGGGGTGTGATGATAATCGTTGCCGCCGATGCAGCCATGCCGATGGCAAGTGTTGCCACCATTGTCAATGTAATTGCTATAGCAATTATTTTCTTCAAACTTTTCATGATGTTATCTCCTCATCTTTTCTTTTTTTATTTTTTTGTGTTTTTGCGTCGCTATGGGATAGAGTTGGCGCTGGGTTCTGAGTGGGTTGCGGACTATGCAGTCACCACCCCGTCGCTTCGCGCCACCCCTCCAAGGAGGGGAATTGTCTGGTGCGCATTAACGAGTTCGCCCGTAATTGTCAATTATCAATTATCAATTGTCAATTACCAAGCTACTCCCGTCTATTAAACAACTGCCCCCTCTCGTGTGGTCTATCTATGTTATATCCGCTAAGAGACGTGTATCGCCTCGATAACGCCGTATAGCCGATTGGTCTGAATCGGAAGATTCGAACCATTGCGAAGGATATGCCCGCAATCGCAACTGTGGCGAAGCCGATGAATCCGAGCAGCCAGCTTGCGTCCATGCCCGTTTCGGGGAATACCGGGCCGCCTTTTCCGAATGTGTTCACAAAGTCCAGATCGCACACGCCATCGACAATCGTTATGGAGTTCTTGAGCTTGATGAACTTGGCGAACCCTGTTGCAAGACGCTGGTATTTATTGGTAAGCTCCTTGAGTATATAACCGACCAAAGTGCCATTTTTGAGATAATGCAGGTTGTCGGTCAGCGTGAAGGTGACGACTCCGCTGGTGTTTGTGACGGTTATTGTATCTGTCACATTGACCTCGACTCCAGTCACACCATCGGTAACAGGGCTGCCGCTTCCTACAGTGACTGTTGCCGTGCCGGTCCATGTCAGTTTGATGTTGTGAACTGGAGGCTGATATCCAGCGTACTCGAAGACAATGTTGCCGGAGGTAAAGTCGGTCGGGACATACCCCATGGATAGGAGCGTTCCACTCTCGGGCGGGGGTGACGTAGAATAATTGTCTAGCACATCTTGTAGGACGGCAAAGGCTTGGACGAGGACAGCCGTGGCTTGCGGGATACCGCCGAAAGCGGACATGTCACTATATGTTTCGTCCAAAGCGGGGCGCGGCCATGTGGTCGGGTCCGTCATGCTCCAGTTGCCGGGGTGCTTTTCCTTTGCCGAATGGAGCTGGCTTACTGCCACCATTAACCTATATCGCTGTACCTCGGTCAGATTGAATCCAAAGAATGCGTTGAACTCTGCTAATGTCAGGTTCGCCCCGTAACCCTCACGCCCTATGCTGCACATCAACGCTACCATGGGATGCGCCGGGCCTTGAAGCTCATACTTTAGCGGATTCGGGCCAGAATAGGAGCCATCGCCGTACAAGTGATTCGGGCCGCTTAATTCGGGATCGTAACAGGGGAACGCCCATCCTGTCAGACCCGCATTTGAAAGTGTGTACGGGTGGCCGCTTAACTTCGGGTCTGTGTACGGGTATGCTGTGCCGGGAGTGATAGGTGGCAGGTCATGAAGCGTCGCCATGCCGAACTCGGGGTTGCCACCGACTACCCATGATATACCGTTCTTTACGATTACCATAACCATCCTCGGCGCGGGGTCATAGTTCCAACCGTTCGCTCCGCCATCGATTTCTTCAATCTTGAACCAATACACCCCGTCTTGAAGATTGCTGATTTTCGGGAAGGCAAAGCTGTAGTTACCTTCGCCATTCGTGGTCGCATAAGCGGTCAGTGGTGGGGTCACTCTGCCTGCAATGACTTCGCTGCCATTGATTGGGTCGCCAGAGCTCCATTGGGTAAGCCTGAACTCAAACACCTCCGGGAGGACCTCGCCCGTGCCTTCAACGGTCTTGTTTCCGCCGATGACCACATCGCCGAGGGGTGGTACATAGGTGTTGCTGAACGGGAACTCAGCCGTTGCGCCTGTCACGACTTTTAGCGAACACTTGATTTCCGTAAACTGTGCGCATCCCGTCGCGATTCTTTGATAGGCTAGAGGAGACGAGCTATGTTGCAGCACATCGCCTTTTATGCTGCCCGCTACCAAGTAGAGCATCGGATCGGTGACTGTGAACGTCACGGTTGCATTGCTGCCTAGGCCTGTTACGTACAGGGTGTCGCCCTTTTTGAATGTAAGACCTGTCGTGCCGTTTGTGTAGGTCGTGCCTGTGTTGTTAACGCGGATAGATGCGGTTCCCGTCCATGTGAGCCTGAGGTCAAAAACACTGTGAGTGGACAAGGAGGATGGTGGCGGCGCGGGGGGTTCGTAACCCGAGTAGGCAACGCTGAGTGTGCCTGCGGTGGTTCCTGTGGAATTGAAGTTCAGGGAAATCGATGTCACGGGCTGGCCGGCGGGTGTTTGCTGATCTGCTGCCACCATAGCGTCGATGCACTTTATCATGTATATCATTTGCTGGTTGACCGCTGTCCTGTTGGTCACATTTGAGATGTTGTTGATGGTTGCATTTAGCATGGTTTTGAAATTATTTATCGCAGGAGTCGATGTACCCCATGTCGCCGTCCAATCGGTGAGTAGGTTATAGTTTGCGGCAGGCTGGGGGAACATGCTCGGATATGTGCTGCGAAGGTCGAGAATCAAGCTCGTCGCGTAGAGCCATAATGCGCGGTGGTTCACAACTCCGCCAATCGGGGTGTCATCTGCGGTTGTCATGCTAAAGGAGGTCGCGCTTATTGGGAACACCCTTTGGAGCTGTGCCAGACTGAGTTTCGCGCCATAATTATTATATGCCATTGACAGCGCGAGAGACGATGCTTCCCCATCCCTGTTATCGTTGGCGTTAACGAAATTGTTTCCGGGAAATGGCGTGCTCTTGTCATAATCGATGCAGAAAGCTCGGAACGTCGGCCCTGTTACGTTTGATGTGGTGGTGCCTGCCCTGAAATTAAAGAGCATAAATTCTGAGAAACTGGCATTATATGAGGGCGGCAAGGCAATACCGGGGGCGGGGCCGCGCAGCACCATAACTTGGGTCAGAGTATGGGTCAGGCTTGGGTTATATGCGTAGGCTTCCGCAGGGCTTGGGGTTATCGCGAAAGCGCGTACTTCACCGCCGTATGGTAGCCATGTGGGGCTCCAAGACCCGGGGGTCCCCGGCGTCCATTCGCGGTACTCGACCGTTGCTGTGTCAACAGTTGACGGGACGGTGACGCGGATGTGATACATTTTGCCGTCAGGCGTCCAGTTCGCGCCGGGGCTATCCTCTTTGAGCAAGTAGTAATAAGTTCCCGCCGCTGTGAATATCGGTAGCTCAAAAGTGACCGTTGGGTTGGTGTTTGTTGCGATTTCGCTCAAAAGCAAGCTGCCCTCGCCCGCACTCGCGTCGGAATTATATAAGCTGAATGTGAAAGCCCAAGGAGTCGGGACATTGATGCCGCTGACTGTCTTTTTCGCGTCTAGGGATACCTGAACGCCAACGCTTCCGCTGTCATACTCATATGAGTTCGTGAATGAGAAATCGTCCGGAGGGGTGCTGCCGTCTGCTGTGAGTGTGCATCTTATGCTGACCCAGTTCGCCGAGCCACAGAGCATACGTTGATATGGCCTGATGTTTGAACCTGAGCCGGATGTGGAGTTGGTCTGGAGTACAAACCCTTTCACGCTGCCGCCTAACAGGAATGGCCTACTGTCCACAAGGGTGAAGGTCGGGGCTGTGCCTGAGAATGAGACTGTGATAGTGTCAGTTGGTAGTATCCGTAAACCCGTTGTTCCGTTAGTTTGGGGGGTCGATACCCCTGCCCTGACCCTTGTGACAGTAGTGCCGGGGGTGGGAGTCCAAGTTAGCAAGGGCTGCGTGGCGGTGATGCTGGCGCTCAGCAGCGGTTGATAACCGTTGTAGCCAAATGTGATTGTGCCTGCGTTGGTTCCGGTCGTAGTATATTGCATCCAGAGCTTCGATATGGGTTCCCCCGGAGGCGTCAGGAGGTAATCATTATACATTTGATTGAATCTTGGGAGGATATTGCTCACATTCGTATTATTCCAGCTATGGTTATATGTTGCGGCATATGGGTGAGAACCGGGCATCGTGCGGATGACGGTTGGCCAGTTAGAGACACTTGTCAGGCTGCTCCAGCTCCTACCGCTTTGGCTCGGCCCGGGGTCCTTATCCCTGAGCTCATAGTAGTGCGTGACGGTTTCCATAACAGTGCTTCTGGCGGGGGCATCCATGTTTGTTCCGAAGATGGAGTTGTACTCCGCTAAAGTCAGGCCTGTGTTCATCGTTGCTGTATTGTTGGGGGCGCCAATGCCATATTGGGCTGAACTCATCGCATATGCAAGCGCTGATTGGAAGTTTGTCCTGTCCCTGGAATATTGGCTCGGAACAAAGTTGTAGTCCGTTGGACTTGAACTGATATCCGGACCGTCCAAATGACCATCGGCGCAATGGAATGAATACCGATAGCTAGTGTTGCCTGTTGTGGGTGCAAATGTAAAGTTCCCGCTTGCGCCGACAACGCTATTGCGATAAGTCCTTGTTGTGTCGAATATGAATTCACGCGTTCTATAATTGACTAAGTTGCTGCCGCTACCCCTTGTGATATCCGCTGTACCCTGCGCGCCGCCAATCGTGCCGACCGTCGCAATGCCGTTTGAGACACCGACGCGAATGATCTGCGACTGCGCACCGACCAAGCTCCAGCCGCCGGGGAGCGGGCCTGCTTCTTCTATCTTGAAATAATATGTACCGTCAGGCATAACCGATTGCAACGCTGTGAAATTGAACAGTATCGGATATGTTGAGCTTCCGTCCGTTGTTATGGTTTCCGTGAGTCCTATATTTACAAGATCGATCCCGTCTTCGGTGGTGATGGGGTAATTACCGGTGTACGGAGTGCCGTCGGAATTGACCTGCGTCAGCGTGAAGGAAAACACAACGCCGCTTTCCGTGCTGCCTGTTATGTTCTTGTCACCGGGAATCTCGACCTCAACCGTTGGGGGAGGGGGCGGGGCTTCTTCATATGTGTTTGTGAAAGTCAAATGGCCTTTCACGCATGAGGTCAGCGTCGTGTTATGCTGTTCGCTGTTCCAATATGAAGTATAGTTATTGCATACGATATCGCCGGCTACAGCCCCGTACCGCGCGGACGTGTTATTGGCGCCGAGCGTTACATTGCTTGACGGGGCTAGGATTGAACCAATCAACTCAGGTGCGCTGGAAGAGCTCGAGCTGGAAAGCGTAATCTGCGTAACCCTTGAGGGGAAGTTCCAGATTATGCGCCTCGAGTACTGCCTTATCAGCTCGGTCGCGTTCGACACTCCGCTGATATTGGTGTAACCGCTGGAGGGCAGCGAGACTGTGTTGCTGGAGCCTGTGTAGTTTATGACCATTATCCCTGTGAAGGCCGGGGGGAATGTAATCGTTGGGTTCGTGCCGATTGCGCCTGAGTAGTTGTATACTATCGTATCGAACTGCGCCCAAGTCGTGCCGCTCGGTAGGCTGGATGTGGGGTTTAGCGTTGTGGAGCTAGAGCTGAGTACCAATGTTTTTCCGTCATCACGCACGCCTGTTGAATAGCCCGCGTACCTCCCGTTTAGGGCTTTCAGCTCCCTGTCCGCGTCGTTGAAGAAATTATCGAGCCTCGCGTTTGCTATCCTTGTTATTGCGTTCGTTCCGCTAACACTCGAAGACGACAAGCCCGGAGGATTACCGGTGCTGTTGTTTATATATGTGAAAGCGGGGTCTGTTCCTGTGTAGAGCCTGGTATAGATTGTACCTGCCGTGCTGCTGTTTGTCGCTAAATGCACCTTACCGCCGTAGGCCATGAAGTAGCGCGATGAAGTCACATTGAGATTACCCCTGACGACCGCCCTAGGCTCGTCGGTGCTCGATGCGGAGGTGTTGTATGCCCTTAGAGGCCATGCGCCTGTGTTCCAATATGCGTTTACATTGCCGACTTCGAGGGTGTTCCCGCTACCGCTGACCGATAATAGGCTGACATTCCCGCCGACCGCTATGCCGCCCTCCGTGTCAGTACCGTGGAAACTGAAGTTACCCAACGCAAACACGCCGAAGTAGTTAGCCGAGCCGAATGGCTTGCTCTTGTCGGGGGATTCCCATTTATATGGGTCGCGAGTCGAGCCGTTGTTATCCGGATAGTCGATTAATGCGTAGACATCATTTACGCTGTATGAGGTTGGATAGGTGCTGGAATTGCTGCCCGAGCGCAAATCTCTTTTTATATATACTGTGACGATTTTCGTTCCGGCATCGTTTGTCCAGCCATCGCCGCCTCCGGATGTCTCTTGAACACGGAAGTAGTAGGTGGTCATCGCCCCGTTGGTCGTTCCCGGAGAGGGGAATGCTATCTCAGGGAATGAGAAATTATACGTTCCCGGCCCGTTTGTTGAAACGTTCACTGTGTTTTTGCCAGATACTAGCGATTGGTCGGAATGAGCAGACCCTCCCGTTGCGGCGGTCCAGCGTGTTATTGTAAAGGTGAACGTCTGCGCAGGCGCGGCGGCTCCTTCGACGATCTTCGATCCGCTGATGGCGACATTTATGCTGTTGGTCGCCAGCGCCATGATCTCGCCTTCGAAGTTCAGGCATTCCTCGCCATATTCGCAGTATAAGTGTTCGCAACTCAGCTCAGGCTCAAGCCCGCAAATCCAGTTCGCACCGTCAGAGCCGTCCGCCTCCTGCCACATCACGCCGGGAATGTCGGGTACGCAGCCATCCCATGTGGCGCACAGATGCCCGTATGGAGGACCTTGGCAGCTTTCGTCGTGGACATGTTTGCAAATGCCGTCTAGCTCTTCTAGCGCTGCGAATTCTTCTAGTTCTTCTAGTTCTTCCGGGGGGTCCTCTTCGAGTTCAAGCTCGGGAAGCTCGGAAAGCGGTGTTTCAATGTCGGAATCCCCGAGTACCTTTGAATAGCAGTTTTCATCGTGGACGTGGCCCGTCTCCGGCTCCTCGCATAGGAGAGCGGGCTCGTCATAGCAAGCTTCGTCATGAACATGATTCTCCTCCGCTACGCAAAGCAGCTCGGACTGACTGAAACAGTCAAAGTCATGTTCATGCTCGTCTTCCTCGTCCGTGCATTCGAGGGCAGGCTCGCTATAGCAGGTTTCATCATGCTCGTGGTCTTCTTCCAGTGTGCAGATCAGCATCGGTTCGTCATAGCAGCCCGCAACATGCTTATGCCCTTCTTCCAAATCGCAGATAAGCGACAGGAAACATGCTTCCTCATGTGTGTGGTTTTCATCACCACAGATGATGTGGTCGGGCTCATTTGCATAACCCGGGAGAATCGTTAAGAAAACAGCGACTGCGGCAATCATAGCGCTCAGCGATACGCCGAGTACAGTGAGAAATGCCATTCTCTTACGCCGATTTTTGTTATCCCTGATGTATGCCAGAGCAGTACTAAGAATGTTTTTCATCTCGAACCATGCCCTCTCTTTAATGGAATACACGTTAGTAGTGCATTGTGTATCATGGTCGTATACTGCGCTAGGGAAACAATAAGCATGAAATGTGACATTGTTTTGGCGATTTCATGTCATATACCCATTTAGAGTCACAAATTGGCAAAAGGTTGCTGTTTTTGCCTCAAATATTTTTCATTATTTATTAAAATTATTGTCACATGAGTTGAGAAATGTAGAAAAAGTTGTCATATAAGAACGAAATATCACAAATTACACACACCGCGTTGGGATTTTGAGAAATGTGCAATTGTGATGTGACATTGACATGAAACGCGAGGACGGCGAGACGCGGGGACGGTTCTATTGTAAGACGCGGGGGCGGGTCTCTTGTCTCGCGAATAGAACGAGACAAAAGAAACGTCCCCGCGTCTGCTATAGTGTATGGGTGGTAACAAGCGGTGCTGCGTTTTTTTTTTG
>Ga0099364_10005221_pt1 | contig 19387 bp, 11 predicted proteins | sample TergutTh196P3_FD_73070 | JGI IMG/M metagenome (GOLD analysis project Ga0099364, IMG submission 73070) | Microcerotermes parvus P3 segment gut microbial communities from Pointe-Noire, Republic of the Congo - Th196 P3 | ecosystem: Host-associated > Arthropoda: Insects > Digestive system > Gut ...
TTTTTTTTTGTTTTTTTTTTTTTTTTTTTTTTTTTTTTGTTTTGTTAAGTGTTTTAGTGAAATGTATGTGGTTTTGGTGTTTGTGTTGGGGTGGGAGGGGGGGGGGGGGGGGGGGGGGGGGGGGGGGTAAATATGGCTGTATTTAAGGCATAGAGTGGCAATGGCTTAACTATTTTTAAAAAACAATGGCAAAAAGACTCTTTTTTAACAGGGTCGCTTAAATTAAGCTTTAAGAGCCTTCTCGCAGGCATTGCTGAAACAAATTTTTGTTCAATATTGAGCATTTCCAAATTATAACCACTCCAAATACATTTTCATTTTCTGCTTAAAGTTCAATTTTTTTTAATATAGTTTTTTTTGCAAGTAAAATCTGAAAAATTTGATATATATTTTTTTTGTTATTTTTTAACATATTGATAATAAAATATATTACACTATCAAATTATTTTTTCAGCAACAATATATAAACAAACAAGGGACAACCTAAAAAAGAAGTAATGATGCCTACCGGTAATTCAATCACAGTTAAGTGTTGGGCTATGAAATCACAGAACAACAAAAATACAGCACCGCTTATGATAGAGTATAAAAAAACCTTTTTTTGTTCCGCTCCCACAATCATTCTGACCATCTGTGGAACAATCAATCCTACAAAACCAATGATACCAGCGTAGGAGACACAAATTCCTATCAATAATGATGATACAAAAAAGATTTTTCTGCGTAGATTCAGGACATTGATACCTAAACTGGTTGCAACTTCATCACCTGAAGTCAATATATTTAATTGATTTGAAAGCGTGAATAGGTAAGCCAGCAGGACAAAAGAGGCAAAAAAAGCAATCAAAAAATAAACCCATTCTCTTTGGTCAAAGATATTACCCGTGTTACCCATTAAAACTTGCAAAATTAGAGCAGTATCTTTCAAAAAAAGATACATCAAGAGAGAAATCAAAGATGAAATAAACATCCCTGTGATGATACCAGAAAAGAGCAATCTATTGGGAGAATTGTTATTACGAAAATGGGCAATAAACCAAACTAAAAACATAGCTCCTAAAGCACCACCAAAGCCAAAGAGAGGCATCAGTAAGACAAATCCAGTCAGACCTGCGAGAATACTACCAAGAGCAGCACCAGACGAGATACCGAGTATGTAAGGTTCAGCGAGTGGATTATTGAGCATTATTTGGTAAACAGAGCCAATACTTGCCAGCGTCATACCACACAGAACAGTGAGCATATAACGCGGTAATCTAATATGAGTTAATATAACAGATGATTTATAATCATAATAAAGATAGATAATAGAGAACAGAAAAAACAAGATTGTGATGATAACTATGTATAGATATCTCCTTCCTTTCTTTGATTGTAGTGACTTATTGTATAAGTCTTTATTTGAGGAGAGGGCATTATCAATTGTCATGAAATATTACCTCAATCAATCTTTCAATCCCTTCAATGTTGCGTGGACTTGCTCTAAGTATCAAATCAGGATTTACATCATTTATTGTAAAAATATTTCCATTTTGAATAGCATTGATACTATTCCAACCTCTTCTGTTCTTCACATCTTCTGCTGTGATGCCGGGATAGGTCAAAATTATGACATCTGGATTTAAAATGACTACATCTTCAGGATTTACTCTTGCATAATCTCTGATCAGCTCGGGGAAAATGTTTTCAGCACCTGTATATAATAAAAGCTGCCCAAGATATGAACTATTATCAGCGCTCATGATAGGGTTTCCATATATTTCAATATAAACTTTGGGTTTATAACTAACATCGCTATGTTGTGAATCAGAGGGCAGATTATTTGTTTGAGAATATTGACTGGCAAAATGACTAAACTCCTCAAATCTACTTTGTAAATATGTTGCGAGTGAGTCAGCAATAGTTTCTACTTGTGTAATCTCACCTATTTTATGTATCATTTCAATCAAATCATTGGTATTTCTTGGATAAAATTGATATGTTTTTATATTCATTTTGATTAATTGTTCAGTAATTTCATTTTGTTCAAGAGCTGTAGTAAAGACAATTGAAGGGTTTAATGCCAATATTCTTTCAAGACTAAATTGTCCAAAATTGCCAACAATTTCAATATTCTGTAATTCTAGTGGATAATCACATTCAGCCGTTATCCCTACTATCCTGTCTGAAATACCGAGATAAGCTAGTATCTCAGCTATTTCAGGTGATAAAACAACATACCTTTCTTTATTGTCGTTAGTAGGATTAGTACAACTCAATAAAACTAACATGCTAAATAAAAAAAAGATAATTAATTTTTGATTAGATTTAAATGGTACGTGATAAATGTTTGATATAACTTTTTTTAGCTTTACAAGCAGTAAATCTAAATATGTAAAAAACAATTTAATATTTGAAATTTTCATCTTGCTTTCCTCCAATGAAGAGTTAACATAGTATTCCGAGAAAAACAAAGACAGAAAGTCCCCCACCCTTACTCCGAAGGTGTTTTTTCGGAACACATTGGCAGGTTTCCTGACTCACGGGGCTTTTGATTTTTTAGTCTTCCCATCGGATAAATCAATAGACTTTATTATAAGTCCATATTTTTATTCAAAGACAATGTTACGATGAACCGGACAGTGACTAAAATAGCCTTATCTTGCCGTTTACAGTGGCGGAGACCGTTCTCGCTTTAAACGAGATTCCCTTTTACTCTTGCACCAAAATGTATTTAATTAATCTATAAATGTCATTTTATTTTTTTTGTTGATTTTGTCAAATAATAGTTTTTTTTACCATATATATAATGTATTTTGTTCATGAACTTGTATAAACCTTCCATACAAAACTATTTTCTTATTTGGTTTATTAAGATATGAGAATCTAGGATATATTATGAAATCTATTTTAATCCCTCCCCCCTGTGAGGGGGGAGGAAATGATTGTTCTATTCTGATTTTATTTCTTTCACCTTTTTAGGTTTTGCAGGTTTTTCTTCTGTTTTTTCCTCTTTTACTGGTGTTTCTTTCACCTTTTTAGGTTTTGCAGGTTTTTCTTCTGTTTTTTCCTCTTTTACTGGTGTTTCTTTCACCTTTTTGGTTTTAACAGGTTTTTCTTCTGCTTTTTCCTCTTTTACTGGTGTTTCTTTCACCTTTTTAGGTTTTGCAGGTTTTTCTTCTGTTTTTTCCTCTTTTACTGGTGTTTCTTTCACCTTTTTAGGTTTTACAGGTTTTTCTTCTGTTATTTCCTCTTTTACTGGTGTTTCTTTCACCTTTTTAGGTTTCACAGGTTTTTCTGCGACTATCTCTTCGATGACCGCAGTATCTTTCACCTTTTTAGGCTTAACTGGTTTTTCTGCGACTTTTTCTTCGGTGACTGGTGTTTCTTTCACTTTTTTGGGTTTAACTGGTTTTTCGTCTTTATCAGGAGTCTCTTTTGCTTTTTCGGGCTTGTCTTCGACTTGTTCGATGATCTTTTTTACTTTCTTTTCGACCTTCTCTACTACATCTTTCACCTTTTTTTCGACCTGTTCAACAACGGTATCAACTTTTTCGACTACCTTTTCGACTTTTTTGTCTACTTGTTCGACCACTTCTTTCACCTTTTTTTCGACCTGTTCGACTACATCCACTACTTTTTCAACAACTTCTTCTCTTTTTTCTCTTCTTGATCTATCTCTTCTTTTTTTAGGTTTTTTTTCTACATTCTCAGAGATTTCAGTATTTTCAGTAGTTTCCAAATTTTCTATATTTTTGTCTTTTTGTTTTCTTCTTTTTCTCTTTTTTAGTTGTTTTTCTTTCTTTTTCTGAGCCTCTTCTTTTCTTTGTGCAGCTCTTTCAAGATGATCTTTCTGATAATCTTTTAAGGCTTGTTTTTCCCTTGAGAAGAACCAAGCTTTAACACTGAGTATGAGACGACGATTATCAGTATCAACTTCGATGATTTTCATGTCTATTTCTTCATTTATATCAAAAGCTTCTTCAGTTTTTAAAGTTTGAGGAATAGCGAGATGAGAAATAGGCACAAACCCTTCAATAAAATTGTTTTTATAAGGGATATCAACCAATATTCCTTTGGGGATACATTTTATGACAGTGCCAACAACTTCAGTGTTCACTGGCAAATTTTCATTTATATCGTCCCAAGGGTCAGGGTGCATTTGTTTCAATCCGAGTGCGATTCGATGTAATAACTTGTCGATGTTTAAAACGACTGTATTTACTTCTTGACCTTTTTTGAAAACATCTCTTGGATGATAAATCCTTTTAGTCCATGAAATATCAGAAATGTGTATAAGTCCGTCTATATCAGGTTCAATTTCAACAAAAGCTCCGAAAGTGGTAAGATTTTTGATTTTTCTTGTCACAACCATACCTTCAGGGTATCTTTTTTCTATAGCAATCCAAGGATTGGGTTGCATTTGTTTCATCCCAAGAGAAATTCTTTGATTTTCTTTTGAAACCGTAAGAACGATTGCACTGACAGTATCACCTTTTTTGAGCATTTGTCTGGGTGATGTTATTTTCTTTGTCCACGACATTTCAGAAACATGGATAAGACCTTCAACACCTGGTTCAAGTTCTACAAAAGCTCCATATTTTGCTAGATTAACAACCTTACCAGTTACTTTTGTGCCTTCCGGAAATTTTGCTTCTATATTTTCCCATGGATGCGGGACAAGCTGCTTTATACCGATAGAAACTCTACTGTTTTCATCATCAAAACTAAGGCATTTTACCTTTATTTTATCCCCGATATTGAGCATTTCAGCAGGGTGGTTTATTTTACCCCAAGACATGTCAGTAATGTGTAAAAGGCCGTCTAAACCACCTAAATCAACAAAAGCACCATAATCAGTGATGTTTTTTACTTCTCCGTCGAGCTCAGCATTGATTTTAATGATTTCTTTGAGTTTTTCTTTTTTGCTTTCAAATTCTTCTTCCAAGACCTTTTTACGCGAGACAACGATGCTTTTTTTGTTATCATCGATTTTGACAATTTTCAGTTGAACTTCTTTATTGATAAACTGGTCTAAATTTGGAACATTCTTCATAGCTATCTGAGAACCGGGTAGAAAGGCTTCAACGCCCAAAACATCTACAATCATTCCACCTCTAATCCTTCGAGTCAGTTTGCCGACAATAATTTCATCATTACGATGGACTTCTTTTAGTCTTGTAAGATTATTTATAAAATCAGCTCTTCTCTTGGATAAAACTGGTTTTCCATCTCCACTTTCTCTTGATACAACATAAACTCTCACTGTATCGCCTTTAACTGGTATTTCATCAGTGTTAAATTCATGGATTTGGATTGCGGCTTCTGACTTACAGCCAATGTCAACCAAAACTTCTTTTTCATCAACTCCGACTACTTTGCCTTCAACAACTTGTCCGGCAGCAACATTGAGCATTGATTGTTCAATCATTTCGAGATTGAAATCTTGTTCGTTTGTAATTTCGGGTTCTGGAGAAGCGAAATCTGAGATTTCTTTTTCTGGTTTTGAATCAGCGTTTTCTGAATCTAAATGTAAATCAGAGTTTTCTGTTTCAGTGGTTTCTTGTAAATTATCGAAAGGTTCTTCAGCGGATTGACTTTGCTCAACAGGTGGAGACATTTCTAAATTCTCTTCTTTTGCTGGCAAATCAGTTTTAGCTTTTGTTGATTTGATTTTAGAGATTTTTTTTACAGGTGCAGTATTTTCTCCAATATCTTTTTCTTCAGCCACTACAGTGCCCTTTCGTTTTTTTTGAGTGTTACTACTCATCTGGTTCCTCCTTATAGCCGGGAATGTTTTCAACGGAGTTCACCACGAAATCATTATCACCAACTATTGATTTGATTTTATTATAAACTTCTATAATAATCCAGTCTGGTGTCGAGGCACCAGCAGTTAAACCTATTATGGTGTCTGGATAATTTAAATTTTTAAACCAATTTTCATCAAGCTCTTCGGCAACTTCAATATGTTTTGAAGGAGCATACTCAGAGCATAGTTTTGCAAGCATCTTTGTATTAGAGCTATTTTTCCCGCCTATAACAATCATCAAACTACTTTTTTTTGCAAGTTGCAAGCTTGATTCTTGACGGACATTAGTTGCATTACAAATGGTATTAAATATCCTTAGTTCATTTGAAATAGGCATTAAAAGCTCTGACAATTTTTGTAAATTACTGATATTTTGAGTTGTTTGACAAATAACTGCGATTTTTGAAAATTTTTCATTAGAAATTCTTTCTATTACCGAGTTATTCTTCTCACACTGCAAGGAGACAAGTGGTGGTGGTAGCAAGGGGCCACCATCATTGTTATCCACGATATATACATTCGATTCTATAAACGATTTCAAGGCAATAATCTCTGGGTGATCCGGATTGCCTAAAATAAATATTTGATAGTTTTCCTTATCAGCGAGCTTTGCAAACTCGTGCGCTTTTGCGACATAAGGACAAGTAGCATCGATAATTTCGAGTTTTTTCTTTTTCAATGTTGACAAGGATTCAGTTGGAATCCCATGAGACCTTATGATGACAGGTCCGGTCTCAATTAAATCAATGTCTTCTACAGTTATCACACCTGCTTTTTTTAGACTTTCTACCATTTGAGGATTGTGAATAATTGGTCCTATAGTGGTAGCTCTTCCATATTTATTTGCGGTTTGTTCAGCAAGTTTGATAGCTCTTTTCACTCCGAAACAAAATCCTGAATTTTTTGCCAATCTTATGTTTGTCATCTTATTTCCTTTGACTCAATTCCATTATTTTTTCAAAAACAAAATTGGCAAGTTTTTGGTAATTTTCTTTTGTCTGTTCCCAATCAGCGAAAAATTCATATTTGATTGGTTGTCCGACAATAATCATTGTTTTTTTTAATCTAAAGAAACACGCTATAGGCTTGTCTGTGTTTTTTACAAAGACTGGAATAATGTCCTTTTTCATTTTCATGGCAAAAAGACCTACACCTGGCTTAATCGTTTTACGTTTAATACCACCTTGTGGAAAAAGCATTAGTGTTTTCCCAGCATCTAAAACCTTTAAAACGTTTGAAATAGCATTAATATCTGTTTGATTTCTTTTGACTGGGATTGCGTTTCCAAGCCTCAACAAATAATTTCCGAGCTTATACTTAAATAGTTCAGATTTTGCTAAATAAGCTATTTCATAAGGCGTCATTGCACCGATATATGGAGGATCAAACCATGATAAATGATTTGATGCAATAATACAGGATTTAGCATTAATAAGTCCTTCTTTATTGATGACTTTTAAATTTCCAAAAACCTTCATTATTAACCTGATTAAACACGATGCACTATAATAAATTTTACGCAATTTTCTCTCTAATAATATCAATAATTATTCTTACTTGTTCTTCGATTGACATTTCTGATGTATTGATTTCTATTGCATCTTCAGCTTTTTTTAAAGGAGCTTCAGAACGGCACGAATCATTCTTGTCTCGCCAAATCAAATCATTTTTTATTTCTTCGATATTTAATGTTAGCCCTTTCTGGGTCATTTCCTTGAAACGTCTTAAAGCCCTAACTTCAAGTGAAGCAGTCAAAAAAAACTTAAAATCCGCATCTGGAAAGACTACAGTTCCTATATCTCTACCATCGAGTATCACATCGTGATTTGATGCGAGCTTTCGTTGTTGTTCAACCATTTTTTGTCGAACAATCTTTATGGTGGCTACATTTGAAGACATTCTCGTAACCTCTGGAGTGCGTATATCCTCAGTCACATCAATATCATTTAGAAAAATACTTAAGGTGCTTTTAAAACCTTCTGAATCAAATGTTTCAGCTTCTACTTTCCTAAATTTGATGTCTATTTTTTCTAATATAGCTTCCAGAGAATGTAGATTTTCTAAATCAATGCCATTATTCTTTACAAATAAAGCGACAGCCCTATACATTGCTCCTGTGTCGAGATATAATAATCCAAATTCTTGTGCAATGAGCTTTGCAGTGGTACTTTTACCAGAAGCAGCAGGTCCATCTATCGCTACTATCATCCCATTTTACCTCAAAAAAATATATTTGGAGCAAATAAAAAAAAATGGATGATTTTTGTCAATAGATTTTTGAAATCCGATTTTTGAAATTTAATATATTTTTAAGAAAATGCGTTTATTCCTTAGGAATTATGGCTTGGTAGATAAAATGACACCACCCAACCATATTTATTCCGCTAGGAGTGCTCTCCTAAAAGTCTTTTGCGTAGAGATGTTAGCTCTGTAGAAAGGAATATATGCACCATGTTGCATCTTGCAGGGATGCTACAAAATGTGTCAATATTGAGGCGGAACGCATACATGCGTTCCCTACGAATGTCAATTGATTCGTTACATCTCTACGGGATGCGGTTTTGTGGTTTTACATCATTTTCTACATAGCTTCACATACCTTCGGCATGTGTAAGGTAAAATTTTGGAGTGGGAAATCGGAGATTTCTGCTACGGATGGAGGAAATCGGAGATTTCTGCTACGGGGTGGAAATCGGAGATTTCTGCTACGGGGTGGAAATCGGAGATTTCTGCTACGGATGGGGGAAATCGGAGATTTCTGCTACGGGGTGGAAATCGGAGATTTCTGCTACGGGGACTCACGTACCAAAGAGGCTTATGTTTTGTCATTATATGAATAATATGAAATATAAAATGTTCTTGACATTTAAACCTTCTTAAAAATAATGCTCCTGAAAAATAATTATATAGGAGTAACCATGAAAAGACTATTGATTTTAGCAAGTTTCATGCTGGTGTTTTTTACTAGTTGTATCACCATAAAAATACAACCTTTTGGAAATATTTCCACTTCAACAAAAAGAACTAAGATTGCAAACAATTCTGTCTTGCATATCAGACTATCTGGAGATTTGCAAATGTATTCTCCTATAGATGATGGGTTCACATTTTTAACTGGTCATTCGGATAATGCTCATGACTTAATACTTAAAATCAGAGCGGCAAAGGACGACAAACGTATAACTGCAATTATTCTTCAACCAAGAGGTATAAATGCTGGTTATACAACCTTAAACGAATTAAAAGCTGCTTTGATTTATTTCAAAAGCTCTGGAAAAAAAGTATATGGATATTTTGATGTAGCATCCGATCCAGACATGTTCCTTTTAAGTGTAGCCGATGAGGTTTATATGAATCCAAGTGCTTCTGCTGGCTTTGTGTTGAGCGGGGTTGGAGGGAATATAATGTTCATGAAAGATTTACTCGATAAACTCGGGGCAGAAGTTCACATTATTCGTGCTGGAGACTACAAAAGTGCTGGTGAACCATTTACTAGGACAGAAATGTCTGAAGAAATGAGAGAGAATTATTCTGAACTTTATTCAGATTTTTATGAGCAATTATTAAGTGATTTTGCGAAAGGATATAGTTTATCTTTAGATGATATTCGATATCTCTTTGAAGAAAGAGAAAAATTTATTATCAATCTACAGGATGCTATTTCTATGGGCATTATCAACGAGTTGATGTTTTTCGACAATATGTTAAATAAACTCAATATCAACGAAAATCAACTAGTTTCTCAAGCTCGATATGCAATTCCAAGACTTAAACCACAAAGAAATAACATTGCAGTGGTCTATATGCTCGGTGATATTGTGTCTCAAAGTGGCTCATTTAATTCTTCAAACAACATCACATCAAGTGAATATGTAAAAATTTTCGACAAAATAATAGCCAATGATAATATCAAAGCCGTTGTTATCAGAGTGAGTAGCGGTGGTGGTAGCGCTCTTGAATCTGAAATCATTCATGCTAAAATATCCCAACTCAGCAAGAGAAAACCTGTTATCGTATCAATGGGTGGCGCTGCTGCCTCTGGTGGATATTATATAGTCTCAAATGCCAATTATATTTTTGCTGATCCTTACACTATCACTGGTTCTATAGGTGTCTTTTTGATGTTATTTAATCTACAAGAAACAGCTGAAAAAATAGGGATTAATTTCGAGCCATTAAGATATGGTAAATTTGCTAATGCGGGAAATCCCTTTATGCCTTTTAACAGCGAATTTGCTGATGCTTTACAAATATCAACCAATGATATCTATACAGAGTTTAAAACCAGAGTTGCCGAAGGCAGAAATATGAGTATTGACGAAGTAGAAGCAATAGCTAAAGGACAAATTTGGTCAGCCACAAAAGCCTTACAACACAACCTAATCGATGAAATAGGTTTGCTCGACAATGCCATAAACAAAGCTGTTGAAATGACAAGTTTAGACAATTATTCTTTAATGTATTTTCCAGAAAAAAGATCTTTTTTTAGTTCCTTTTTTACAGGTTTTAATACAAGCATCAGTCAAATGCTACCTACAATGAAATTACCCGATCCAATAAACAAAAATGTAGATTATTATCTTAATTTATTTGAAGATATAATTTTGCATCCTATACAGATGAGGAGTGAATTTTTCTTAGATGTAGACTAATTAATAATTTTTTATTAAGTTATTTTACGAAATTTGAATCATAAAAAAGCGTTTTTCAAATAATCAATATCGTCTTTTGTATGATATTTTGAAAAGGATATTCGGATGGTACCCTCGGGATATGTTCCTAAAAATTTATGAGCTGCTGGAGCGCAATGTAAGCCTACTCGTGTAATAATATCATATTTATAGAAAAGTTCGTTTGATATATCTGTAATGCTCTTTTCCTTATGACTTATTGAGAACACAGGGGCTTGTTGTTTTTCATTTTCAGCACAATATATTTGATAATCTGTTTTCGTTCTTAAAAATTTGATAAAGTCTTTGGTGATCTCAAATATTGATAAGTTTATATTGGGAGATATATTTTCTATTGTTTCAGCATTATGCTGCTTTAGTGCTGCCCAGAGACCAAATATTCCCGATATATTAGGAGTTCCTGCTTCGTATTTATCCGGTAAAAAATCAGGCATATCAAAGGAATCTGATTTACTACCTGTCCCTCCATATATATACGATTTCAACATTTCAGGGTTCTTTATATAAAACCCACCTGTTCCAGCTGGACCACACAAACCTTTATGACCTGTAAAGACTAAATAATCTATCCCAGATTTTGATACATCTATATCTGTTATTCCGGCTGACTGTGCGGAATCTACAAGAATTGGAATATTGCCAATATGTTTTTTAAACTGATTTATATCTTGTATAAGCCCATTCACATTACTTGTATGGTTAATCACTACTAGTGCGGTGTTTTTCTTGATATGTTTTTTTAGACGCTCAAATACTATACTACCATCTGGATTAGCTGGCATTTCGCTATATTTAAGAATTTTTCGCTTCTTTAAAAACTCTAAAGGACGCATTATACTATTGTGTTCTAAAGGTCCTACAAGAACATGTTTTTTATACAAATCAAGTCCAAATAAGATTGTGTTTACGGCTATCGTCGCATTGGGGGTAAAGATTATATTTTCTGATTTTTCAGCTTTAAATAGCTTAGATAGCATTTCCCGTGTCTCAAAAAAAACTTCCGCTATGCGAATGCTATCTTTTGAATTTCCTCTACTTAAATTGCCTTTTATTTCCCGTATGCATTTATGCATTGTTTCAGCTACATATTCCGATTTAGGATAGCTTGTTGATGCATTGTCAAAATATGTGTTCATACTTTCTACCTATTACTCAAATTCCCTTTTTCTAAAATCGAAGGGCAGAGACGAAAGAAAATTGGAGGTTTTCATTATATGCAAATAAATAGTGCGTTGTCTCTGCCCAGTATTCTTTTAAAATTTTTAGGGTAACTCTATAACCCTCTTTTAAGTAACTTAAAAAAATCCCATAACTATATGAAACTTATTCTGCCTTAAAATAAGTGTTCAATTCTTCAGTTCCTTTCAACACAAACCTTCCATTCTTCACTATATTGATAGTGTCTCCATTTTCCTTAATGGCTTGGATTAGACCAATCTCATCATAAGGGAGAGTGATGTCTGTATGAACATTTAAATAGGCTTTCATTTGATCTTTTTTTCTCTGAAGAGATTGCTCATTGTCTCTGGAGATGATTTCTTTACCATCTGGATTATACACTGGAGTATCTTCTTCACGACTGTAGCATGTGTCTCCGATTGCAAAATGTGGTCCCATCTTTTCGATGATCAAAATCGGCAAAACGGACATTATTTTATATTTTTTGGCTACAGAATAGGCTAAGGTATTCGTTCCTATTGCAAATTCACCTATTGGTAATGATTTATGTGGGAACATTAGATTTTCTTCTATATATTTCTGATTTGCTTCTTCTGTTTTATAATTTTTACAGTTGTAAGAAGATATTCTACCATCTGTAAAAAACAATTCAAGGTCTTTGAATAAAAAACTATTCAAAAAGGTTCTTGGGATATGCAATAATCCATTTGTTCCTTTCAACTGCGGTGTGTTAAAAACTTCTCCTACTGGGATATTTACTGTTGCACCACAATTGGCGAAATTAGTTTGTTTTTTTGGATTTTTCAATTTCGGAAGTTTTACGATGATGTCTGTTTTATTCTTTTTCCTTCCCTTAACCAAAACCCTATCCGCTTGATCAAGTGCATCTATCAAGCATTGTTGTATTTTCAACCAATGCTCATGATCGAGCATGTTGATTTCTATGACTTTATCAAAGATTTCTGTAAACTCTTTCCCTATATCTGGGGTAGGGAAACCTATTATACAGAAAGATGTTTCGCTTCGTTTGTAGTATTTGCTCATGAGCATGGAGCGAGTAGAACGAATCTGTTTGTTCAACTGGATTTGCTCTTCGCTATATTTCATGCATGATGTTTTGTTTTTGGGAGTAAATGGTTTTTCGCCAAATGGATCAAAATATATACCTCCAGATACTTCTCCAATAACTTCTTTTAAAGCCTCATTACATTCTTCTAACTCTTTTAAATAATATTCTGTATATTCTTTATCTAAATAAAGCGCATTGCTGAACCTATGGTCGTATTGATACTGTTGGTCATATTTTCCAGACATTACTCCGGATATCATGACTTTTAATCCATATTTATTTTCTAGTTCTAATATCAAGCTACGAGCTAGACGTTCCATACCTAGGCGGAAATAGAGGATAGCTGTCTTTTTCTTTGTATAGTCCTTATTACCCTCTGCAAATCCCATGATATAGGCTTTGGCTGTCTGGTGCATGACTTTGTCTATTTTCTCTTGGGGCAATGTATTTAGAAACTCAGCTGTCATGATTTCATTGTCACTGACATAATTTCCATAATAAAATAGATAACGTAAATCTGTCAAATCAGCATTTTTTACCCATTTTACATAAAAATCATAATCAGGAGAAAATCTTTTTCTGAAATCTCGATCTAGTCCCTCGCGTAAATACTTGAAATTATATGACTTTATTGTTTCATATAGTTTTTCATAATTTGCTCCTTCCTGAAACCAAACCATGAAATATTCACAATACAATCCCAGAAACTTCGTCATCTGAGTTTTGTAATGCTGATGGCAATTACCTGTCAAACTCAGTAAATAGGTATAAAAAAGACTGTTAAGCTGTCCAAATTTTTTTCCAAATATTTTTACAGAATATTCAGGATTAGCAAAGGATGTTTTGTAGTTTTCTGGCAATTTTTCTATATGTAACTCTTTATTTTCATCCTTTAAATATTCAAAACTTCTTTCTTGTAAATGTTTTTCGTTCCATTGTCTTTCTTCTTGAAGCAATTTTTCTATCATTACACTACTAGAAAAAAAGAATTTATGCCATTTTTCCTCTTTTTCTGCGGTAAATATCTTTACCTTTTTACAGCATTCTACTAAATCTTCATAACTTTCACACGGATTGTGATACTTATTTGAAAAATAGTCATTTAAATCTTTACTCATTTACATTACTCCCCACTTAAAAAGTATTTTGAACCATTATTTTTATTGCTTTCCTGATGTCAATCTTTTTTGATATACTATTTTTCAGGAACCTAATATAACTACCTTAAAAATCAAGGGTCATCTAAAGGTGGTTGCCCGTATTAAAGCGTGTATGGGTTAGCCCTTATGTGTCTACATTAAATTTTGGTTCTTATTCTTTGATTATTCCATTTGCAGACAGTTCATCAATAGTTTCTTGAAAATTGCTATGTAAATAGATATCATTATAAATTTTATCTATAAGTTCCATAGTATCTTTAGTCCATGATTTCGTTTTCAATAGTTTAATAGCCTCATAAATAGTTATATCATCGAAAACTTCGCAGGCAGATTTGATAATATTTAATTGCTCTATCAAAAACTCTTTATCCTCTTCAATAGTTTCATTTTCTCTATCTTTGCTATCATCTTTTTTGAGTTGATTTAATATATTTTCTAATGAAACAATAAAATCGCTTGTTTTTTCTAAAATAAAGTTTAAATCTTCATTTAGTCCTGCATTTTCAAGCTCAGCAGCTTTTTCTGATGTCTCTTTGTGTCCGAGGCTAGCGAGGACAGATTTAACTCCGTGAACAGTTGTTGTAAATAATTTAATATTTGAATTTTGGGTTGTTTCTTTCAGTGTAATAATTGCTTTTTGCACATCTTTAATAAAGATGCTTAATAGTCTCTCATCATATCCTGAAGTATTGTTTTCTGAGTTTTGTATACTCTCAGACTTAAAAACACTGTGTTCTTCAGTATGCCTATCTCTTACATAAGTATTTAACACCGTGTTTAAAATTCTTATATCTATGGGCTTTGATATAAAATCGTCAAACCCATTTTGTTTAAACATTTCAGCATTTCCAGAGACTGCGTTTGCTGTTAATGCCACGATTATCCCTTTATATTCTAATTTTCTTAAAATATTCGTAGCTTCAATACCATCCATTTCTGGCATCATATGATCCATAAAGATAATATCATATTCTTTACCAGATTTAATCAAAGCAATTGCATCTTCTCCGCTGAGAGCGGTTTCTACAGTTAATTGATATGGCATCAAAAGTCCATTTGCTACAAATAAATTTGATTCTATATCGTCTACGACAAGGACACTGCCATACGGCATTGCTTCTCTGGTTATCTGAAGGCTTGTATGATGTTTTTTTCCTGAAAAAGTAAATGAACTAAGTTGTTTTGCAAGTTCTTCTCCGATAGGTTCGCAATCGAGAGTTTTTTGTTTTACTGACACCGAAAATTTACTTCCGACTCCGTATTCACTATCTACTTTAATGTTTCCGCCCATCATTTCAACAAGACTTTTTGTAATATTTAGTCCTATTCCTGTCCCTTGAACTGTTCTTGTTTCTTTGATATTAAATCTCATATATTCAGAAAAAAGCTTTTCACAATCTTCTGGTTTCAATCCTTGTCCTGTGTCTTCGACTGTAAGATTTAGGTACCCTTCATTTGAATTTTCATTGCTATCCGAACATTCTTGGAAACTAGCAGATAGTTTTACATATCCTTTTGTGGAATATTTAATTGCGTTTGATAATAGGTTGTTTAATATTTGTTTTATACGAAGTTCATCACCAATAAGTTTACTGGGTAGGGTTTCGTCAAGGTCAAGTATAAATTCAAGTCGTTTTGACCCTATCTGTAGTATATTCAATTGAACTGCATCATGCAACAGACTGGGAACATAATATTCAATGTCATTTATTTCCATTTTTCCGGTTTCTATCTTTGATAAATCAAGGATATCGTTGATAATTCCAAGCAAACTACAAGCTGAATGATGAATTTTTTCGAGAGCTTCAGAATAACTGTCTTCTTCTGTATACTTTTGTAATTGTATTTGCGAGATACCGATGATAGCGTTCATTGGAGTTCTTATTTCATGGCTTATTTTAGCGAGGAAATCACTTTTGGCTTTTGATGCAACTTCGGCGAGAATTCGCTGTTTTTCTAAATCGATGAGCATATTTTTTGTTTCGGTAATATTTATCAATGAGCCAACAACTCGTAGCGGAGAACCATAATTATCTCTGAAAGTTCCTCCATAAGCACGGAAATATTCATATTCTCCTTTTTGCGTGAGCAATCGATATTCGACATCATATGGTATAGAACCTGTTGTGTCATGAACATGTTTTCTAAAATGCTCAAGAGTTTCTTCTTTGTCGTCTGGATGCAATTTATCTCGCCAACTACTTTCAAGATTTGGAAAATCATTTATATCATTATATCCTAACATTTGCCTAAATTCATCAGACCAATTGAACTTGGTATTGGGATTTTTAAGATCCGTGTCAGCGATGTCTACATCCCATAAACCTATTTTGGTTGCTTGCACAACCATATTTAGTTTTTCGTTACTTTCATATAATCTTGTATTTTGGTCAGACATATCTTTGTTTGTTTTTGTTACAAAAAAATTCATCACGACAAGCAGTGCAAAAATAAGGAATAACATCCCGAAAAAAATTAAATTCATCTGCGGAGCCATTGCAAACATTCCCGGCATCTCATAATGTAAAACCATATACCAGTCTTTAATAGCTTCCAATGAACCTACATGATACATCGATGTTCCATAAATGAAAGATTCTTCTTGTTCGCCTTCAAATGTTCTCGCAATTCTGACGATTTCCTCTCCAGCTGTTCCAAGATGATCACTGATTAGAACTTTATTATCCATTAAATCAAAATCGTTTGCTATGGTAATTTCGTCATATTGATTGAATAAATAGGCCGTGATAGTTTGGCTTCTATCGCTGCAAGAAGTATCTACTAACTCAATTATTTTATCTAGATTTAATCCTGTGCCAAGCATTCCGATTGGTTTGCGGACATCAACATCTATATCTTCAAAAACTGGTATATTCACCCATAGATAAATTATATCAAGATCGGGATTATAGTTAATATTAAAATTTAGTTCCTCAGTTTCGTAAAGAGTGAGGTTATACCAATAATTTTCTTCAAGATCTGGATCTATTAAATATGCCTCTGCTCCAATAGCGTGAAATATTTTGTCTTTATCATTTGCCCAGAATACAATACTTTGACTACTGTGTTTGTGATATATTTCAAATTCTGTAAGTGCATAATTTTTCAGCATTGCGTCATCAGGATTGACAAAATATTCACGAATAACTGGTGAACGACCCAAATTTTGCAGCATTGCTAACTCTGCAGAAACTTTTCTTGTAAGTTGTAGTTTTATATTCTCACCTGTTATCATGAGTTGCTGTTCTACATAAGTTCTGTTAATCTGGTATGCAGACACTATATAGGTGATAAATGAGGAAACAAAAATTAAAAAGAAACCAAGAATAGAAAAAAGTGGAAATATGTTTTTGCTATATTTTTCTGCCATAACAATTAATTTTTAAATTTCTTTTTCTTTATCATGCAAATCAATGTTTCTACACCAACAATTGCTGCTAAAATCACGAGAAGTGAGGCAATATAAGGAAGTATAAAATGTCCTTTTTGTAATTTCCAACCATTGAAAATCATTATAAATAAAGACCAAACTGACATTATATACATAAATATAGCTGGTATTAAGGTTGCTAGCCAACCCCAAGACTTTTTATAATCGTTTTTGAGCCAAATACTGATACCAGTCAGTGATAATGCCGCTAAAAGCTGATTTGCTGAACCAAATAAGTTCCAGAATATTCGCCATGCAGGGATAGCATTTCCCATATCATCGCTCATAGTTTGAAATATAAAGAAAACAGGAAGAGATGCGGTGATAAAAGCTCCAAGCATTGTTGCCATCATACCTTTAATATTCGTAAGCTCCTCAAATATATATTTTCCGAGCCTTACACAGATATCAAGCGTATCAAATACAAAGGTCGTGAACGCCATCAATCCAAAACTAACTCCAAGTGCTAATGGCACACCAAAGATGCTTAAAAATTTTCCCATACCATGAGCATAAATAAAATTGGGAGCTAGAGCTGAATTGGTAGTGCTGTTCCATATCTCAGGTGCTCTGGCGGCAAAGATCATGATGCAAGATATAGACACACAAGCCAATAAACCTTCCAACAACATACTACCATAACCTACAGGTTTCGCATGTGATTCAAATTTTAATTGTTTGCTTGTTGTTCCAGATGCAACTATAGCATGGAAACCAGAACAAGCACCACAAGCTATTGTGATGAATAATATTGGAAATAAAGGATTGCCTCCGGGAGCATAAGTGGTAAAAGCTGAATCAAAATCTGCTTGAAAATTACCAAATAATAAACCAAATCCTGCTACCAATATCATACCCCATTTAAAATAAGCACCCATTGCACCACGAGGCTGGAGTAACAACCACATCGGGAGTAGCGCTGCTAAGAAGCAGTATGTGAGGATCAAAACTCCCCAAAATTGTTGTTGAAATACTGCATGACCGGGGAAAAGAAAATCTATATCAAGTGGCATTTTTTGACCCAACCATGTAACTACTATTATCATCGGAGTAAAAATCATTAATGCCCATTTTTCGCTTAATTTTGTGTAATGGATAACACAACCCATTATTAATGCTAGAAAAATATACATAAATGAGGATGTTGCTATGCCACCTCTGTAAACTGTAGAGCCATCAGAAAGCGACTGGATGCCTACCATTGAACTAGCTGTTATATCAGTAAACGCTATTATCAAATAGATTAATGTCATCCATAAAAACAACATAAATAATGCCCAAGCTCGCTTTGATACATTTTCGCGGATTGTGGTTGTGATTGACTTAGCTTTATTGCGTGCAGAGGCTATCAATGAACCCATATCATGCACACCACCAATAAATATTGTGCCAAAAACACACCATAATAGCGCAGGAAACCAGCCAAACATGCCAGCTGCTAGAATTGGTCCATTGATAGGACCAGCTGCTGTTATATTGGAAAAATGTTGGGCGGTTAGATAACCTTTTTTTGTCGGGACATAATCAACATCATCGTTGATCGTAACTGCTGGTGTTACTTGACTATCTTCAAGATGATAAACTTTTTTAGCCAGAAAACGACCATATAAAATGTAAGCTACCAGATACACTATCCCACAGATAAGTATGATAGATAAAACACTCATTCAGCCTCCAAAACATCAAATTTGACTCTTAGTGGAATCATAAATATATATATAATTAGTCAGCCATAAAAATAATAAAACTAACTATTTAGGATATGTTTTTTTTTCAACCTTTTTTGTCAACATATATTTGAAATTTATTTTTAAAGTTTATAAAAGCTGTCGTATTTATGACCGTAGTCCGAAAAATGGATTACCTTAAATATTCCGTAGGAGTGCTCTCCGAAAAGTCATTTGCGTAGAAATGATAGCTCTGTAGAAAGGAATATATGCACCATGTTGCATCTTGTAGGGATGCTACAAAATGTGCCAATTGATTGGTTGCATCCCTACGGGATGCGGTTTTGTGGTTTTACATCATTTTCTACCTAGCTTCACATACCTTCGGCATGTGTAAGGT